>Ga0172369_10000092_pt1 | contig 122426 bp, 100 predicted proteins | sample LakKiv25m_FD_114539 | JGI IMG/M metagenome (GOLD analysis project Ga0172369, IMG submission 114539) | Freshwater microbial communities from Kabuno Bay, South-Kivu, Congo - kab_022012_11.25m | ecosystem: Environmental > Aquatic > Freshwater > Lake | place: Democratic Republic of the Congo... | reverse complement strand
CGTCTCGCCATCGGCATGCGTCGGCGCGTAAGGCAGACCGCTGTCCGTAGTCAGCGTCACCGTAAAGGTCACCGAACCCGCATCCTCGTTGCTCTCCGCTCCAAGGACCGAAGTCAATGTCGCCGTCACATTGTTGGTCGTGTCGTCGATGCTCGTGCTGACGCTGGTGTCCGCCGCCAACTGCAACTTCTCCAGAGAACCGGGAGCGCCGGCATTAGCCTCAACCGCGCTGACAATGTGGTTGGTGATCGTCTCGCCATCCCGCCAGACATCGTCGCCCTGAATGGCCGTAGTAGCCGTGCCGGAGGCACTGCCCGCCTCTATCGTGATCACCTCGCCATTTTCCAGGGTCACCGTAATGTCGTTATTGGCCACCCCGCCCGTGAGCGTCGCCGTGTAAACCAGAGCAGCACCACCTTCTTCGGTCTGTGTCGGCTCAACCGACAGATCCACCGTCACAGGCGTGATTGTGTCGGAGATCTGGGACGTAGCAGAAGCCTCGGAGAAGTCCACCGCCTCGAAGTTCCCGCCGTCAACCGCGGATACCGTCGCGGTGATGCTGGAAGGATCGACGTAAACGTCCGGATCTGCCGTGGAGACAAGCAGCGTCCCCTCGGTCTGGCCTGCCGGAATAAGGATATTGCCCAAATTTGTGACGATAGTGACGTCTGTCTCGCCGGGATTGGTCAGAGTGGCCGTGAAGGTCACGCCGGCGGCATCCTCGTCCACATCGCCCGCGGAAAGCGAGACGTAAGTCGTGTCGATCGTGTCTGGGATTGCCGTAACCGCCGCTACCGGATTCACGACCAGATTCTCGAAGTTGCCGCCGCTGGCACTTGAAATTGTGGCTGATACCTGGCCTGCATCGATGTACACATCGTCGGTGGGCGCAGCCACCGTCACATTTCCGCTCGTGGCACCGTCCGCGATCGTGATCGTGGCGCCATTGGACAGGGTGACCGTCACGGGCCCCTGAGGCGGATTGGTAAGTGTTGCCGTGTAGGTGATCTGGCCTCCTTCGTCAACAGACTCGTTAGCGGAGAGACTCAGCGTCGTCGTGTCCATGACCTCGGTGATGTTTGCCGTGGCGCGGGCGCCTTCGACGCTAACGTCTTCGTAGTTGCCGCCTGTGACGCCGATCACCGTAGCCGTAATGGAGTCGCCGTCGTTGTAAACGTCGTCGTCGGAGAATGGAATCGTCAGCGTGCCGTCGCCGTTGGCGTTGATGGCCACATCGTAAGTGCTTCCGCTCACTATCACCTGGGCCGTCGCGTCGCCCTCCGGCGGGTTGGAGATGTGGATGCTGAACACCACCTGGCTGCCCGTTTCAGGCACGTCGTTCGTGCTGATGCTGACGATTGTCGGATTTATCGTGTCGGCGATGAGAGTCGAAACCGCTGACGCTGCCGGATTAACAATCAGATTTTCGAAATTGTCGGTCGTGGCGCTCGTGATGGATACATTCACAAAGTCTCCGTCGGAGTATACGTCGTCACCGGGAGCGTCCATTGTCACGCTGCCGCTCGTGGCGCCGTCCGCGATCGTGATCGTGGCGCCGTTGGAGAGGGTAACCGTTATCGGGCCTTGTGGGGGATTGTCCACTGTCGCTGTATAGGTGATCGTGCCGCCTTCCAGGACCATTTCGGGCGCCGACAGGGAAACCATCGTCGTGTCGATGGTGTCGATGACCTCTGTCGTGACAGGATCCGTGATTTGGTTAAGCTCCGTGTAGCCGCCGCCTTCCGCACCAATGATATCCGCGGTGATGCTGCCTGGGTCCTTGTAAACGTCCGGATCGGGCGGCGGGGTATAATCGACGCTGCCGGTGGTCTGACCGACCGGGATGACGATCTGCAGGGGTTCTCCGTTAACCGTTTTGTCCAGAGTCAGGATAAGATCGCTGCCTACGGGCGGATTGTCGACCGTGGCCGTGTAGGTGATCGTGCCGGTGTCTTCATTGATGAGTTCGCTGCCCGTAAAGGCAACCAGGCCCACGTATGGACCCGCTGCAGTTGGGACGAAGACGCCTTCCGTCGTGTCCACGGTGCCCGATGTGAATCCCGTTGTCTCCGCGCCGCTGCCGGGCGTGACCTCGCCGCCGGTCAGACCGAAAATGGCGATCGGATGGCCTCCGCCCGCACCTCCGGCGCCGCCGGCGGCGGTCGCCTCGAGTTCGATCGGGGTTTCGCCTTCCAGGATGGCTTCCTGAATCTTCTCGACCTCGGTAGCCGCCTCGGTAACCACTTCGGGCGTGGCGGCCGCGTAAACGTCTTCATCCAGAAGGATGTCGCTCATCCGGCCGATGTCGATCTGGGTGGCGGGAGGGCCGTCCAGCGTTATGGAGATGCTGCCATCGCTCTCGGTGACGATCCGGTCGTCGGCGAAGATGGGGCTGTTGGGCCCCAGAATCCGCACCGTGCCGTCGGGCGCTATCGCCTTTACCGTCCCGTAGATGACCAGTACTTTGCCGATGACCTGATTTCCGGTCCCTGCTGTGCTCGCTGACTTTGCCATGATGAGTTCTCCTTTTTTATATTCGTGATGGGTTAATTTTCTTTTTTCCTTGCCTGCAGATTACAACTTTATTTTTCATTGTCTATTGTACCTTGGTACAGGTTTTTAAAATATTTTTTCTTCTTTCCGCGGCTACAGACTACAGCATTATTTCGGCGTGTCTATTGTACCTTGGTACAGGTTTTGAAAATTTTCCTTTGGCTTGACACGCCGGGGGGCATCCGTTATCGTCGGCGCAATAATACTAAAGGAAGGGGGATAGGCATGGCTCCGGAAATCATCACAGTGGTCCTGACGTCGCCAGTGGATGAGGAAAGTCTGCGGAAGATCGAGGCGGTCGACGGGCGGATCCGCGTCGAGCAGGTTTCTTCATTTATTATAGCCGAGAAGAAGGGGCAGCCCTACGACAGGGAGCAGTTCGATCGCGCCCTGCGGGAGGCCGAGGTCCTCTACGGCTGGATCCACCACTTTCCCCGGAACCTGCCGGAGCGGGTCTCCCGCCTGAAATGGATTCAGACCATGTCGGCGGGCGTGGACGGTCTCCCGGAGGAGATTCTCAAGAGCGGCATCAGGATCGGCAATGCCAGCGGCATCCACGGCGCCACGATGGGGGAGGTGGTCCTGGAGATGATGCTGATGTTCGTCAAGGACGCCCCCGCCTGCTTCCGGATGAAGCAGGAGAAACAGTGGAAGCGCTACAAGCCGGGGCTGCTCCGGGGCCGGACCGCCGGCATCCTGGGCCTGGGGGCCGTCGGGAAGGAGATCGCCCGGCTGTGCAAGGCCTTCGGGATGGACGTATGCGGCATCCGCAGGTCCTGTAAAGCGGGTGACCCTATCCCGGCGGCGGACTGCATCTATCCGCCGGAAGAATTGCCCAAACTGCTTGCAGAAAGCGATTTCGTCGTCCTGGCGCTCCCGCTGACGAGGGAGACGCGGGGCCTGATCGGCGAAAAAGAGCTGCGGGCGATGAAGCCGGGCGCGTACCTGATCAATGTGGCCCGGGGGGCGGTCGTGGACGAGCCGGCCCTGATCCGGGCCTTGGAGGAAAAACGAATCGCCGGGGCGGGTCTGGACGTCTTCGCGAAGGAGCCCCTCCCGCCGGAGTCCCCGCTCTACGAGCTGCCCAACGTGATCTTCAGCCCCCACATCTCCGGGGAGATGCCGGATTACGAGGCGCGCGCCACGGAGGTGTTCTGCGAGAACCTCCGACGATACATTGCGGGCGAGCCGTTCCTGCATGAGGTGGATAAGGACAAGGGATATTGAAGGGGGAGCCTGGCGAATGGGTCCATCCTCAATGAAGGACTATACATCCGCGCTCAGCGGCTGAATCTGGCGCGCCACCTGATCCGATAGTGTGTCTTCGGCCATATCCATGTCGTAGCGGCCTTGCAGGTTCATCCAATAGCGCGGATTCTGACCGAAGTACCGGCCGAGGCGCAATGCCAGTTCAGCCGTCACAGGGCGCTTTCCGTTCACAACGTAATTGATGCGCATGGCCGGCACGCCGATGTCTTTGGCCAGACGATACTGGGAAAGGTGCAACTCATCAAGCAATTCCTTTAAATATATACCCGGATGCGCGGGAGATATTCGTTTAGCAGCCATAAAACCTCCGTTAATGGTAATCCAGAATCTCCACGTTTTCGGCGTGGTCGTCTATCCATTCAAAGCAGATGCGCCACCGGTCATTTATCCGGATGCTCCATTGACCTTTGCGATCTCCCCTCAAGGCCTCAAGGCGGTTGGATGGGGGATGCCTTAAATCTTGAACGGATAAGGCTGCATCAAGGGCATTGAGTTTCATAAATGCGCGCTCTTGCATGTCCGTTGGAAATTTGCGGCTGAATTCCCGATGGAATATCCTCTCCGTCTCGCGGCATCGAAATGAACGGATCATGGTTCTATGATAAACAATATGTTTATCAGTGTCAAGGATTAATAGCTTTCTGACCAGGCAGCGAGGGCGGCGAGGGCGCGGCGGGCGTAGTGAAGGCCGCGGTCCTTTTTGGGGATTCGGCCGGGAAGGGGCGGGAAGAGGCCGAAGGCGACGTTCATCGGCTGGAAGGCCTTGCGGTCAACGTTGGTGATGTGGTCGATGAGGGCGCCCAAGGCCGTCTCGGGCGGCGGGGGAACGATCCCGCTGCCGGCGGCGAAACGGTCGGCGTTGATTCCGGCCAGGAGGCCCATCGCCGTCGATTCGACGTAACCCTCCACGCCGGTGATCTGGCCGGCGAAAAATAGCCGCGGGTCGGAGCGAAGCTGGAGGGCGGGCGTCAGCAGGGTAGGGGAGTGGATGAAGGTGTTCCGGTGAACGCTCCCGTACCGCGCAAACTCGGCATTCTCCAGGCCGGGGATCATCCGGAATATCCGCCTCTGTTCCGGCCAGGTCAGCTTCGTCTGAAATCCCACGATATTGAAAAGGATCCCCTCCCTGTCCTCGCGCCGGAGCTGGACGACGGCGTGGGGTCTGAGGCCGGTCTGCGGGTCGGTCAGGCCGACCGGCTTCATCGGGCCGTGGGCGAGGGTCTCGATCCCCCGCCGGGCGATCACCTCGATGGGGAGGCAGCCCTCGAAGCACTTCAGCTCCTCGAAGGCGCGCAGCGGGACCTCTTCGGCCTCAATCAGCGCCTTCCAGAATCCCTCGTAGGCGGCGCGGTCCATCGGGCAGTTGAGGTAGTCCGCCTCGCCGTGGCCGTAGCGGGAGGCCGCGAAGACGCGGCTCCGGTCGATGGATTCGCCCTCGATGATCGGGGAGATCGCGTCGTAGAAATACAGGGATTCGCAGCCGGTGAGACGGCCGACGGCAGCGGCGAGGGCATCCGAGGTGAGGGGGCCGGTGGCGATGATAGCGATCCCGGCGGCGGGGATCTCCGTGACCTCGCCGCGGATCAGCTCCAGGGAGGATTCGGCGGCGAGGCGCTCCTCGATAAACCGGGAGAACGCGGTCCGGTCGACGGCGAGGGCCTTGCCGGCGGGGACTGCCGTGGCGTCGGCCGCGGCAATGATCAGGGAGTCCATCCGCCGCATCTCCTCTTTCAGAAGGCCGACGGCATTTTCAAGAGAGTTGGAACGCAGGGAATTGCTGCAAACGAGCTCGGCCAGAAGGGGCGATTTATGGGCCGGGGAGAAGCGCTCCGGCTTCATCTCGCACAGGCGGACGCGGCGCCCGCGCCTGAGGAGCTGCCAGGCCGCCTCACAGCCGGCAAGCCCCCCGCCGATCACAGTGATCGCCTCTCCCGTTGCCGCCATGCTGAAAAACCTTATTATTTATTATATTTCATGATGTTCCGGCAGGCGGGGTAGCCGGTGCAGCCGAGGAATTTCCCGAAGCGGCCCTTTTTGACGGCCATCGGCTTTCCGCACTTGTCGCAGACGGCGTCGGTGGTCTCCTGCTCCGCGGCGGGGGCAGCGGCCGCGGTGCGGCCTGACGAGCGCGTCTTCACTATATGCTTGCATTCGGGATAACCGGAGCAGCCCAGGAAGGTCCCGTAGCGGCCCCTCTTTACGACCATCGGCCTTCCGCACTTCTCGCAGACGGCCTCCCCTTCCTTAGTCTCTCCGCGGGCGGCCGCCGCAACGGGCGCCCCGTCCGGTCCGAGATTGACGGTATGCTTGCATTCCGGGTATCCGGAACAGCCGAGGAATTTCCCGAACCGGCCCTGGCGGGCAAGCATCGGCTTCCCGCATTTGGGGCAGGGAATGTCCGTCGGGGGCTGCTCCTCCTGAGGCCGGATGTCGCCGTTTTCATCCCGGGTGAAGTTCTTGGTGTTCTTGCAGTCGGGATAGTTGGAGCAGGCCAGGAACCGCCCGTTTCTCCCCCACTTGATGACCATGGGCTTCCCGCATTTCTCGCAGGTCAGGTCCGTCGGGGTCTCCTCGCGCTTGACGTTGGTCATGTTCGCTTTCGCCTTTTTGAGCTCCTCCGTGAAGGGGCGGTAGAAGTTGTTGAGCGTGTCGAGCCGTTTCGTCTTTCCCTCCTCGATCCGGTCGAGCTCCGTCTCCATCGAGGCGGTGAAGGCCACGTCCAGGATCCGCGGGAAGTTCTTGACGAGCAGCTCCGTCACGAGGATGCCGAGGTCGGTGGGTATGAAACGCCCCTTTTCGAGGCGGACGTACTCCCGCTCCTGGATCGTGCTCAGGATCGCGGCGTAGGTGCTGGGGCGGCCGATGCCGTTTTCCTCTAACTCGCGGACGAGCGAGGCCTCCGAGAAGCGCGGCGGGGGCTGGGTGAATTTCTGCTCCTGCCTGAGTTCGATCAGTTTCAGGACCTCGCCCTCCCGGACCTCGGGCAGGAGCTTGCCGAAGCCGTTCTCGTCCCCGTTGTCCTCCTTCCCCTCCGTGTAGAGGGTCGTGAAGCCGGGGAATTTCATGACCGATCCTTGCGCCCTGAAGAGGCAGTTCGCGGCGGCGACGTCCAGGATCGTCTGGTCGAGGACGGCCGGATTCATCTGGGAGGCCAGGAAGCGGTTCCAGATGAGCTGGTAGAGCTTGAACTGATCGGGTGCGAGGTAGGGCCTGATCGCCTCCGGCGTTCTGGCGACCGCGGTCGGCCGGATTGCCTCGTGGGCGTCCTGGGCGGCCCCGGCGACCTTGAATACCCGGGCCTTGGCGGGAAGGTAAGCGGCGCCGTACTGGCCGCGGATGTAATCCCTTGCCTCGTCGAGGGCCTCGGCGGCGATCCGGACGGAGTCCGTCCTCATGTAGGTGATCAACCCCACCGGCCCCTCCGGCCCGAGCTCGATCCCCTCGTAGAGCCGCTGGGCGGTGGACATCGTCTTTTTCGCCGAAAAGCGGAGCCAGCGGGAGGCCTCCTGCTGGAGCTTGCTGGTCGTGAAGGGCGGGGGCGGCTGGCGCCTGACCTCCTTCTTCTCCACGGCGGCCACTCTGAAGGCGGCCTCTTTCAGGGCGCCCACGACCTCCGCGGAGCGCGCGGCGTCGCCGATCTTGGCCTTCTTCCCGTCGATCTTCGCGAGCCTCGCCTCGAAGGGCGGCGGGTTCGACCCCTCTAAGAGCGCCGTGAGGTTCCAGTACTCCTCGGGGACGAACGCCCGGATCTCCGCCTCCCGGTCGCAGATGATCCGGACGGCGACGGACTGGACGCGGCCGGCCGAGAGGCCCCGCTTCACCTTTTCCCAGAGGATGGGGCTGATCTGGTAGCCGACGAGGCGGTCGAGGATCCGCCGGGTCTGCTGCGCCTCGTAGCGGTCGAAATCCAGCTCGCGGGGATGGGCGAGGGCCGCGCGGATCGTCTCGCGGGTGAGGTCGTTGAACAGGACGCGCCGGATGGGCTTCTTTTTGTCCCGGATCTCCTCGGCGATATGCCAGGCGATGGCCTCGCCCTCGCGGTCCGGGTCGGGGGCAAGAAAGATCTCCTGCGCCCGCGCGGCGGCCTTCTTCAACTCCGCGATGACCTTCTTCTTGCTGTCGATTATCTCATAGGTGGGCTCGAACCCCTTTTCCGGATCGATCCCCAGGACGTTTTTCGGCAGGTCCTTGACGTGGCCGACCGAGGCGCGGATTTCGTAGTCCGGGCCGAGGTATTTGCCGATGGTCTTCACCTTGGTAGGCGATTCCACGATGACAAGTGAACTCAAATTGTTTTCTCCTTTGTGACAAACTGTTTTCCCGGCAACTGCCGGATAAGGCCGCGGAGCTCCAGAACGAGCAGGCCGCTCTGGACCTGCTGCGGGGACAGGCCGGAGGCGGCGATCAGGGCGTCGATCCCCGCCGGTGTTTCCGTTATCAAATTCAAAAGTTTTCTCTCCGGCTCGGGAAGCCCCGGGACGGAGGCGGCCGGCGGCGTTGCCGCCGTTTCCGGAGCGAACCGCGGCTCGTCCGGCGCGGGGACTCCGGCCGGCTTCCCGCAAAATGCGGGCAAAACGCCGGCTTGGGGGAGGATCTCCTCGAGGATGTCCTCCACGTTTTCGATCAGCTTCGCCCCCTGCCTGATCAGGCGGTGGGTTCCCCGCGAACCGGCGGACTCAATGGCGCCGGGGACGGCAAAGACCGAGCGTCCCTGCTCGGCGGCGAGACGAGCCGTGATCAGCGACCCGCTCTTTTCGCCCGCCTCCACGACGACGACCCCCAAGGAGATGCCGCTGATGATCCGGTTGCGCGCCGGAAAATTGGGGGAGTTGGGCGGAGTACCGAAGGGAAACTCCGTGATCAGGGCGCCGCTCGCGGCGATGTCCTCCGCAAGCTTCTCGTTTTCGGGAGGATAGATCGTGTCCAGACCGGATCCCAGGACGGCGATGGTCCTTCCCTTGCCGGCGAGCGCCCCCCGGTGGGCCGCGGCGTCTATCCCCCGGGCAAGCCCGCTGACGACGGTGATGCCCTTGAGGGCGAGCTCGCGGCTGATCCTCTCGGTAGTGTATTTGCCGTAGGCGGAGGCGAGCCGCGATCCGACCACCGCTACGGAGACGTCCTCCGCATTTAGGGCTCCCTTGACATAGAGAAAGGGAGGGTAGTCGTAGGTGTAAAGCAAATTTTTGGGATAGAGCGGAGCTTCGCAGGTGACGATGGAGACGCCTAACTTTCCGGCCCGGACCACCTCCTCTTCGGCGGTTTTCCAGGCGGAGAAGGACACGATGTTGTCCGCCGTCTTCGCGCCGATCCCCGGGATGATCTTCAGGGTCCGGGCGGGGGCGGAAAAGACCGCCTGGGGCGTAGAAAAGGCCTTGAGCAGGGTCCGGAAACCCACGCAGCCCACCTCTTCCACCGCCCTGAGGGCGATCCAGTATTTAAGCGACTCCTCGTCCATCTCCATTATCCTGCCCGGTAAAAACGGGCGCACGATATATCGGAACTCCAAAGGGTGTCAAGTATTTTCGGCGAAAAAGCGTTGCCTTCTATTGGGCTTTGGGTTAAATATCAACCAATTGCCTCTCGGAGTTCTTATGGTCAGACGATCATTTTTGATAGCGGTTTCCCTTGCCTGGGCGTTTATGTACCTTTTGGGCGCGGCGCCGCTCAGTGCGGAGACTCAGGCGCGGGATTCGGCCGAAGGCCCTTCGGGTGATACGCCCGCCGGTCTCAAGCCGGTGCTCGCAGTCGATCCGCGGGAGATCGATTTCGGCGCTATCGGTCCGGGCGAGGAGGGCAAGGGGGATTTCCTGCTGCGAAATGTCGGCTCGGGGCGCCTGGAGTGGTCAACAGAGGGGCCGGAAGGTTGGACCCGAATCGGACGCGGGGAACTGGCCGGCGTCGTCGAAGAAACACCGGCGTCCGTCAAGATAAGCCTGCGCTTCCTGAGGGATGCGGGGCAGGAAAAACCGCAGAGCGGTTCGCTGGTCCTGAGTCTGGAGGCGGAGGGCGCCGCCGCGACCTTTATTCGCGAGGCGCAGGCGGGCGAGCTGCGGGAGGCGATCCGGTTTGTCTCCACCGGCGGGACGAGGACGGTGTTTTTCCGGGCGAGGCTAACCCAGTTCGCCTCCGTCCCCGTGATGGCGCTGGCGCCCGTCCGGATCGACTGCGGGACGGTCAGGAGCGGCGAGCAGGTCAGCCGGACGGTCCGCCTCGCCAACCGGGGGAAGGAGATCCTGAAGTGGAGGGCGGGATTGGCGGGAAGGCGCGGCATGCCCGCGACCGCAAGGCCGCTCGCCGGGCGTTACGTTTCGTTTCTCAACGAGTCGGTCGCCGGCACGGGAAGCTATTCGCCGGTTGAGGCGCTTCGCGAAAACGTGCATTTAACCGGCCTGTGGGGGGAGGAGGGCGGATATCCCTCCGGCCGGGAGGAAAATGCCGCCCTTCGCTTCCGCTTCACGGGGACGGGGATCAATCTCTTCCTCTCGAAGTCGCCCGAAGGAGGACCGCTGGACGTTTACCTCGACGAACAGTTCGCGGCCCATATAAACGGTTTTTCGGAGCGTCGGCAGAGAGAGGAGATCGACCTGACGGAATGGCTCCCGGATGGACCCCATGTACTGACCCTCGTCAACGGGGAAGGAAGGACGGTCCCGGAGGGGGTCAGGATCTTCGGCCGGCCGGTCATGAAAGGCCCGCCGGGGTGGATCAGCGTATTTCCGGACAGCGGGACGACCCTGCGGGAGACCGACTACGTCAATATCGGTATTAACGTTCGCAACATCGAGCCGGGCCTCTACGGAGAACGGGTCTTCTTCCTTTCCAACGGCGGCGAAGCCGAGGTGGAGATCTTCCTGGAGGTGGCGGCCGATACGCAGCCCCGCCTTCTGGACGTCTATCGGTATGTCGCCGGCGACGACTACCTCTACACGACCGATCCCCGGATCGAGGCGGCCCGCCTGCAGGCGAAGGGGTACCGGAATCAGGGGATCGTCTTCAGACTTTTCAGCCCGGGAACGCCGGGGACGACGACCTTCTTCCGCTGGTTCAACCCGGCCAGGGGCGACCATTTCTACTCCTCCGACCAGACCGGCGGCGGGAAGCCGCTTTCCGGCTATCTCGCCGAGGGGGCGATCGGAAATATCGCCACGTCCAAACTGACGGGAACGCGGGAGCTCTACCGCTGGCACAATCCCAAGACCGGCCGCCATTTCTACACGACGGACCAGACGGGGGAGGGGCTTGTAAAAAAAGGCTATCGTTTCGATGGGATCGCCGGATTTGTCCGTTGACGGGGAGGCGATAAAAAAAGTCCGCACTCGCTTCTTGACAAAAGGAGGCAAAGGATATATATACGCGCCTCTTTAAAAATGAGACTGATTGCAGTGCGTCTCGAGGATAAGCGCCTGTAGCTCAGCTGGATAGAGCAACGGACTTCTAATCCGTGGGTCGAGAGTTCGAATCCCTCCAGGCGCACCAGGCATGGATGATGGTGGGTGTAGCTCAAATGGTCAGAGTGCCGGGTTGTGGCCCCGGAGGCTGAGGGTTCAAGTCCCTTCACTCACCCCAATTTTGGCGAACTCGTAAAAAGTCGCAGAAGCCTTGCATCCGGGCTTTTTACGAAGCCGTCAATTTTGATGTTCTCGCAAGAAAACGAAGCGCCCGTAGCTCAGCCGGATAGAGTCGCAGACTTCGAATCTGTTGGTCGTAGGTTCGAATCCTACCGGGCGCGCCAGACCGCGATGCCGCGACAGTCGCGACCATATACGGGCCCTTAGCTCAGCTGGTAGAGCAACTGACTCTTAATCAGTAGGTTGTCGGTTCGATCCCGACAGGGCTCACCAAATTAAATCAAGGGGTTAAACTCTCAGGAAGGGTTTAACCCCTTTTTTTCGTCATGAGCAATGCGAAAGAGTCAAATATGAGTCAAAATATGCTTGACAAGAGCATTCAAAGATGTAGACTGTCGACAAGCGACAGGTAGGCATCCATGCTATCAAACTAATCAAAACAGGGAGGGAATGACTATGAAAAAGAAAAGTATTTTGGTTTTTTGTTTATTCATCTCGCTCACGTTTTGTATCGCGGGCACGGCCGCGGCGGCCTATCCCACGAAGCCGGTGGTCCTCGTAACCCACTCCAGCCCCGGCGCGGGCGGCGACATATTCCTGCGCAACCTCACCAAGCATATGGAGCCGTACCTGGGAGGGGCATCGCTGGTGGTGGAGAACAAGGCGGGCGGCGGCGGGGCGCCCGCGCTCAATTACGTGGTTACCTCGCGGCCGGACGGCTATGTCCTTCTGGGGGTAACGCCTACCTACCTCCAGACGCCGCTGCTGGGGAAGACCGCGCGCAGCTATCGGGACACGACAGCCGTGGCCCGCGTCTTCATCGATCCCATGATCCTGTATGTGAAATACGACAGCCCCTACAAGACCGCCAAGGACGTCATCGAATACGCGAAGATGAATCCCGGCAAGCAGCGCTGGGGCGGGGCTACGCCCGGTTCGGTCGAACACATGATCGGCCATCAGATTCAGAAGGTGGCCAATATCAGCGTGGTGCCTGTCACGTTCGAGGGCGGCGGGGACCTGCTGGTGGCGGTTCTTGGCGGCCACGTGGATCTGGGCCTGGGAGAGCCCGGCGAGGTGATGGGACAGGTCGAGGCCAAGAAGGTGAGGATCCTGGCCAATTTCACGGAGAAAAGGCTGGACCTCCTTCCCGACGTGCCCACGATGAAGGAGGTCGGCCACAACGTGGTGGTGGAAAAATTCCGCGGCATTGTCGGCCCCAAGGGGCTTCCCGCCGAGGTGCTGACCTGGTGGGAGCAGAAGATCCAGCAGGTGCTTAAAGACGAGAAGTACAAGAAATACTACGAGTCCGTCAACCTGATTCCCTCGTTTTTAGGGAGCAAGGATTACACGGCCAACGTCGAGAAGGAAAACGCGCGTCTTGCCGCCTATCTGAAGGAAATCGGTCTTTTGAAGGAGTACCAGGAAAAGAAGTGACAATTCGATGCCGCAGCGGGCGGGGAAGGGAGAGAATAATTCCTTCCCCGCCTGTCTTATCGGGGAGAATGATCATGAACTGGACCAATATCATCATCGGAATCATCCTTCTGATAGCATCCGCGTTTTATTACTACTCGACGCTGGACTTTCCTCCGCCCACCAAAACGGAGAATCTGGGGCCGGCCTTCTTTCCCACGCTACTGGCGGCCGCGCTGGCCTTTCTTGCCCTCCTGCTTGTGATCGCCGGCCTTTTCCCCCGCGGCGCCTCCCGGAAGGACAAGGGCGCCGCGGCGCTCGATGGCGCCGAGCGCCTGGAGGAGGACGCCTTCGGGGCTGAAGTTATCGCCCGCAAGCCCCTTTTCGCCGCCGTGGGCCTGTCTTTTCTCTATGTCGGGCTGATTTCCGTCCTGGGGTATCTCGTCAGCACCCCTCTTTTTCTCATCGCTCTCATCAGGCTTTTGGGATACGAAAAATGGGTGAATAACGTGATCGCCTCCGTGGGCCTGACGGCCGCCCTGTATCTGCTGTTTGTCGTCGCCCTCGGCGTCCATCTGCCGGAGGGCATTTTTTTCAGCTGAGAAGGAAGGAGGAGGAGATGCTTCATAATTTCATGCTGGGCGCATCCATCGCGCTTTCTCCTGCAGGCCTGCTGTTTACACTTTTCGGCGTTCTGTGGGGCATTTTGGGGGGGGCGCTCCCCGGCATCACCGGTTCCGTGGCCATGGCCCTGCTGCTTCCCATGACCTACAACATGAGTCCTTCCCTGGCGCTGATGATGCTGGCCGGCGTCTATATCGGCGCCATGTACGGCAGTTCCATCACGGCGATCCTGATCCGGACACCCGGCGCTCCGGCGTCGGCGGCGACCGTTTTGGACGGCTACGAGCTGCACAAACAGGGGAGAAGCGGCGTAGCCCTGGGGATCTCCCTCTATACGGGAACCATCGGCGGTCTGTTCAGCGTCGTCGTCCTGATCGCCCTGGCCGTGCCGCTGGCCGATATGGCCCTTGCCTTTGGACCTCCTGAGTACTTCGGCCTGACCGTCTTCGGCCTGGCCATCATCTCCAGCCTGGCGGGCAAGAGCATGATGAAGGGGCTGATCTCCGGGATAGTGGGCCTGATCCTGGCGACGGTCGGCATGGATCCCTTTTCCGGGATGCCGCGGTTTACCTATGGATCGGAGGAACTGTTGGGCGGCATCGACCTGATAGCGGCCATGATCGGCCTTTTTGCCGTTTCCGAGGTTTTAGTACAGGCAGCGGAAGCGGGAAGCTGGGAGAAGATCAAGGAGGGATTTTCCGCCCGGATGCCCAACTGGGCGGAGTTCAAATCGACGCTGCGCGCCACGACGCTGGGGACGGTCATCGGCACCATCGTCGGGATCATGCCCGGCGCCGGCGGGACGATCGGAGGCTTTATCGCCTATAACGAGGGGAAGCGCTGGTCAAAGACCCCGGAGCAGTTCGGGAAGGGATCGCTCGAAGGGGTGGCCGCCCCCGAATCGGCCAACAACGCAGTGACGGGCGGCGCCATGGTGCCGCTGCTGGCCTTCGGCATCCCCGGCTCCAATGCCGCGGCGATCATGCTGGGGGCTTTGATGCTCCAGGGATTGCGCCCCGGCCCCATGCTGTTTCAGAACACCCCGGACATTGTTTACGGCCTGTTCGTGGGCATGATCACCGGCAATATCTTCATGCTTGTCGCCGGCTACCTCTTCATTAAGCCCTGCATCAAGATCGTAAATATCTCCAAGCCTATTTTGATGGCCTCGATCATGGCCCTGGTCGTGGTGGGGACCTATTCGATCAACAACAACATCAACGATGTCTGGATCGCCCTTATCCTGGGCGTCGTCGGCTTTCTGATGAGGAGGTACGATTTTTCTCCGTCCGCCATGGTCCTGGCGATGATCCTGGGCTTTATGGTCGAGACTTCGCTTAGGCGGTCGCTGGTCATCTCCTACGGGAGCGTCGCCTGCTTTTATGAGCGGCCGATCGCGCTGACCCTGATCATCCTTGCCGTCATTACCCTCGTCTTCCCCATCATCAGGGCGGTCCGGGACAACATCAGGGAAAACGGCGGCTGGAAACGGGCCCTGTGACGGATTCCCTCCTCATCGAGAGGGGAGGGTAAGAGGGGGGAGGGAAGGGGTGGGGGTGAAAGGTATTTGCAGATGAAACAATTCGACGTCGGCGAGATTAGAGAGTTGCAGAGCAAATCACTGGTGGATGTCATCTTCAGGCAAATGGAGGGGATGATCCTCTCCGGAAGCATCCAGCCCGGCGAGCGCATCAATGAAAGCAGGATAGCAAATTTGCTGGGGGTAAGCCGCGCGCCCATCAGGGAAGCCCTGCGTCTGCTGGCAAGCAGCGGCATCCTGGATACGCAGGCCAACCGGGGCATGTTTGTCCGCGAGATTAAGGCGCGGGAAGTGGACGAGCTCTACGACATCCGGGCGGCGCTCGACGCGCTTGCCGGCGAAAGGGCCGCCGAGTCGATCGCTGAGGGGCATCTGCGGGTTTTGGAGAAATGGATGCGGGAGATGGCGGCCTGCGTCGAGGCAAACGACACGGGGGCCTACTACCGGGCGAACCTCGATTTTCACACCGCCATCGTCGAAATCTCCGGGAACGAGAATCTCCTTTCCATCTACGAAGGGATCTGCAAGCGGATGTCGCTGTTCCGCAGGGTTTCATTGTCGCTTCCCGGCCAACTGGGCGTTTCCCTCCAGAGGCACAGACTGATCCTCGAGGCGATCACCTCCCGGGACCCCCTGCGGGCCGCGGCAGTTCTCAGGAACCACACCCTCGAGGCGAAAAAGACGCTGCTGCGGGCCATCCAGGAAAAGAAGGGCGCCCAGGAATAGAAGGACCTTATTATGACCGACATGGAACAGGCGATCGGGAAACTCAGGGAATTGAGAGAAAAGGCCTTACTGGGCGGCGGAAGCGAGAGGATCGAAAAGCTCCGGAAGAAGGGGTACCTGACCTGCGACGAACGGGTCGCCCTCCTGCTGGATCCCGGCACTTTCGTGGAATTGAGCGCCTTTGCGGGACCCCAGCCGGCCGAATTCGGGCCAAATCCGCCGTACATACCGCGGGACGGGGTCATAACCGGCTTCGGTAAGCTGAACGGCCGGACTATCGGCGTTTACGCCCACGACAAGACCGTCCAGGGGGGATCGCTGGGAAACGTCCAGGCGGCGAAGATCGCCGGCCTCGTCCGAAAATGCTGCGAGCTGAAGGTCCCGCTCGTCGCCCTGCAGGACTCGGTGGGCGCGCGCATCCAGGAGGGAAACAAGAACGTCGGATTTGACAGCATTTTTCATGCGCTGACCCAGGCCTCGGGAGTCATCCCGATGATATCGACCATCCTGGGGACATGCGCCGGCGGCGTGGCCTACAGCTCGGCCCTGATGGATTTCATCATCATGGTCAGGGAAAAAAGCCAGTTGTTCATCACGGGACCGAACGTGATCAAATCCGTGACGAACGAGGACGTATCGGTGGAAGACCTGGGCGGCGCCAGGGTCCATTCCGAAAAGAGCGGGGTTTGCGACCTGGTCGCCGCCGGCGAGCCGGACGCGATTCGCCTGATCAGGGAACTCCTCGCCTTTTTGCCGGACAATTACGAGCAACCAGCGCCGAAATGCGATCCGGGGGATGGGGCGGAAAGGGCGGACGAGGAGCTGCTTTCGATCATCCCGTCCGATCCCAAGAAGCTCTACGACATGAAGAAGATCCTCCGGTGCATCCTGGACAACGGCGGTTTTTTCGAGGTAAAGCCCCGCTGGGCGAGGAACATCGTCACCGGCTTCGGCCGGATGGACGGCGCCACGGTCGGGATCATCGCCAACCAGCCGGCCTACCTGGGGGGGACGCTCGACGTGGACGCCTCCGACAAGGGGTCCCGGTTTATCCGCTTCTGCGACGCCTTCAACATCCCCATCCTCACCTTCGTGGACGTTCCGGGCTATCTGCCCGGCGTGGAACAGGAATACCGGGGGATCATCCGCCACGGGGCGAAGATGCTGTTCGCCTATGCGGAGGCGACCGTTCCCAAGATCACGGTGATCTGCCGGAAGGATTACGGGGGCGGGAAGCAGGCCATGTGCAGCAAACCCATGGGCACGGACCTGGTGCTGGCCTGGCCGATCGCGGAACTGGCGGTGATGGGGGCGGAGGGCGCCGTCAACGTCATCTGCCGCCAGGAGATCGAGGCGGCCGCCGATCCGGAAGGGACGCGCCGACGGTTGATCGAGGAGTACCGGCAGATCTTCGACGGTCCCTTCGAATCGGCCCGGAAGATGTATGTGGACGATATCATCGATCCGCGGGAAACGAGGGCCAGGATCATCCGGGCGCTGCGGATCCTCAAGGACAAGAAGATTGCCCGGGTGGAGAAGAAACACGCCAATATGCCGGTATGAGGCGGGCGCGCAGGGCGCGGTCTGGAGATCTGCGCCCGGCTTTGCCGGTTTGAGCCGCATTTAGGGAGGAATGGATATGAGTTTGCCGCTGGAAGGAATCAGGGTTCTTGATCTGACGCACGTCATGGCGGGTCCTTACTGCACGCAGATCCTCGGCGATCTCGGGGCGGAAGTGATCAAGATCGAACGCCCCGAGGTAGGGGATCAGACGCGCCGGATGCCGCCGCATTTCGTCGGCGAGAAGAAGATGAGCGCGTATTTCCTGGCGCTCAACCGCAACAAGAAGAGCCTCACCCTGGATTTGAAAGCGCCCGAGGGAAAGGAGATCTTCTACAGTCTGGTGAAAAAGGCGGATGTCGTCGTCAACAACTTCGCCCCCGGCACCATGGAAAAATTAGGGCTGGATTATGACACGCTCAAACGGATCAACCCGAGGATAGTCTGGGCGGCCATCACCGGCTACGGTCTGGACGGTCCTTACCGCAACCGGCCCGCTTACGACATCATCATCCAGGCTCTGGGCGGGGTCATGAGCTACACGGGCGAACCGGACGGGCCGCCCGTCCGCTGCGGCATACCGTACGGGGATCTGGGGGCCTCGATTCAGACGGTCGTGGGGATCCTTGCCGCACTCCTCTCCAGGGCCTCGACAGGGGAAGGCAGGTTGGTCGATATCTCGATGCTGGACGTGATGACCGCCCTCCACACCTACCGGGCGAAGTATTACTTCGTCGCGGGCGAGATACCCAGGCCGGTGGGCACCGCGCATGTCAGCAGCGTCCCGCTGCGAGGGTACAAGACGAAGGACACCTATATCGTCATCGAGGCCTTCATGGATCACTTCTGGAGGAACCTCTGCCGGGTCCTGGAACTGGATCATCTGGCCGACGATCCCCGCTTCAATTCCCGTCAGAACCGGCTCACGAACAGGGAGGAGCTGGACGCCCTGCTGGAGGAGGCGTTTCTCAGGAAGACGACCGACGAATGGCAGGCGCTGTTCGATATTACGGAGGTGCCGGCCGGCCCGATCAATACGCTGGACAAGCTCTTCGCCGATCCGCAGGTCCGGGCCAGGGGGATGGTCGTGGAGATAGATTCGCCCCACACGGGGAAATTAAAGGATGTCGGCAACCCGATCAGGATGTCGGGGGTCGAGGCGCCCGTTTACAATTCCCCCCCGCTGCTGGGTGAGCACTCGGAGGCGGTTCTCGCGGGGGTCCTGGGATTGTCGCCGGAAGAGATCGCGGAATTAAAAGGGAAAAAGATTATCTAATTGTTGAGTGCCATCGTTGACCGAAAAAATTTATTTGACACATTCTATAATGTGGATTACCATAGCTATAAAAAGCCACATTGCAGAGGTACGATATGAGAACTATTCAGATGACCCTTGATGATGATCTTGTCACAGCGGTGGACCGCGTTTCAAAGGATCTCCACACAAGTCGTTCTGCTTTCGCAAGAAAGGCGCTTCGTGACGCCCTTACGCGCTACAGCCTGGAGCAATTGGAACGTAAGCATCACCGAGGGTACGAGCGGCACCCCGTTGCCACCGATGAATTTTCAGGTTGGGAAACTGAGCAGGCTTGGGGTGATGAATGAAACGTGGTGAAATACGTTGGTACAAGTTCATACCGCCGGATAAAAGACGGCCGGTTCTAATCCTGACCCGAGATTCAGTGCTGGAATATCTTGGAGAAGTAACAATCGCTCCCATCACAACGACAATCCGTAATATACCCTCTGAGGTATTCCTCTCGAAAGCCGACGGTTTGCCCCAGGATTGCGCTGTCAATTGTGACCATTTGCAGACCGTTTCAAAGAGGAAGATCGGGTCGTTGATCACATTCCTGCCTTTGTCAAAGATGGTTGAAGTTGGGCGTGCAATCCGCTTTGCCCTTGATATTTAAAATAGGGGCGGCCAACTTATCGCTTCAGCCGATGCCAAAAAGCGGCGCGGCTGATCTTGCCGTGTGTGCCGGGCATGGTACAGTGCGAGCGAGGTGCAAGTCCTCGCGCCAGGTATAAACGGAGCCGAAGGCTAACAGAAGGGCAAGGGCGTCTCCGCCTTTTTCTTTATGTTGCCAAGAGACGGGCAAGGTCAGTCACGTCTTCGAGACTTTCTAAGGACCAAACGAGAGCGAGGACCCGCCGGGCGCGGTCGCCAATTACCGGTCCGGCCAGGTCCAGGAATTTTTCCGCCAGCCCTGCATCGCTCAGCGGATTTTCCGCCGTGCCGCCCGCGTGGGCGATGTGCAGCTCGCGCCGGCCGCCGCCGGCCAGATCGACGGTTGCGCGGCACTCGTCTTTGCGGATCGCCTCGTCGGCCTGCAGAATGACCTTCCCGCGCAGGGCTGCGACCTGCGGATCGTTCACACGCGCGTCGGTAAACTGTGCAGTGCGGGCGGTCCCGTCGACGAGGGCAACGGCCGCGCAGTGATACGCGCTGAACTTTCCTTCCAGCCCGGTTTTCGGTTCCTTCCTTCCCGTCGCCTGCAAAACGAACGGATTCACGGCGGCCTCTATTTTCTCCACCTGCTCGACCGGTAGGCCTTCCCGGTGCAGGGCGGCCATGGCGTCGATCAGGGCGTGGGTCAGAACGCCGCTTGAATAGGGCTTGAAGCCGTTCTCCCGGATCAGGTAGCGGCTGCCCAACTGATCGGTAAGCCGGGAGAAGGCGCGGTCGCTCGCCGCGACATTGAGATAACCCTTCGGGTGGGTGAGCGGCTCCGGGGCGCTTTCGAAGCCGAGTTCGACCAGCAGGGCCGAGCGGACGCCTAACTCCGCGGCCTTGCCCGCGTGATACGCCTTGCACATCGAGCCGTGCATCGCGGTCACCCCCCCGCTGTGGGTAACGGCCGTCCCGATGGCATGGCGCAATCTCGCGGAGTCGAGACCGATCAGGGCGCCGACCCCGACGGCGGCCCCCACGGGTCCCGCCGTCGCCGTGACATGCCAGCCGGCGCTGTAGTGGTTTTTCCCCAGCGCGGAAGCGAGCCTCGCGGCCGCCTCGAACCCGAGGACAAAAGCCCGGAGGACCGCCTTCCCGGTCAAACGACGGGTCTCGGCGACCGCCAGCACCGCGGGAAGCACGGCCGCGGTTGTGTGCAGATTCGTTTCCGGGGGCATGTAGGTGTCGTCGAAATCCAGGACGTGTTCCTGATGGCCGTTGACCAGGGCCGCCAGCTCGACGGGCAGCCGGTCCGGCCGCCCCCAGACCTGCGCCTGTCTCCCGCCGTCGATTTGCCTGCAATACTGAAGAAGAATTGTTGTCGAGGGATGGTCGGAGCCGCCCAGGCTCACCCCGAGCCCGTCCACGATGCAGCGGCGGGCCTCGTGGATCGCCTCCGGGGGAAAGCTGTCATAGGAAATCCGGGCGAAAAACCCGGCCATCCGGTCGGTAGCGTTCTCTTCCGCACCGGGAGGATTCGCGAGCAATGAGTTGCGAGCAACAAGCAATGATGGGCTCTCCTCCGCACCAGGAAGATTCTCCCGGTTTGCCCGCTCGCTTTCGTCCCGGCTTGTCCGCTGGTCTTCCATCTGATACCACCTTTCATCCCCAACCCCCGTATCGGGTACGGGGCGGGCTCCAACCCCCCTCAAAGGGGAGGCAAGGGGGGCCGCGGATTGGCGGCGCCGCTCATTTTTTTGCACCCTCGCAAAAAGTCGCAAAAGCCTTGAATGGGGGACGGCTTCGTAAAAAGCCCGCAGGCAAGGCGCGCGAATACCGAGGAGTGAGGCGTACTTTGGCGTACGCCGCAGCGACGAGGGATGAAGCGCAACGCAGCATCCGGGCTTTTTACGAAGCCGTCATTTTTTGCGCAATCTTTATAGACTCGCAGCTGATTGTCAATGAGATATTTACGAAGCCGGCAACTTTTTCTGTTGCAAGATAAAAAACGCTGTGATAGTGAAAATTGCCATTCGTCACGATTTCTTCTTTTGGCTTGCTTTTTCGACGAGTACATAAAAGGAAGATCGTGTTTTTTTATCTTGCCTTGCTTTTGAACGATACTAAAAAAACAGAAGACCGTCTTTATTAATGAGAAGGAGAGCGGCCGTATGGCGGAGTATCGACAAGCCCAACCGATGCTGTCAGTGCAAAATATCCACATGTTCTTCGGCAGGATTTCGGCCCTGTCCGGCGTCAGCATCGACGTCGAGGCCGGGGGAATCCATTCCATTATCGGCCCCAACGGGGCAGGCAAGACGGTGATGCTCAACTGCATCAACGGCCTGTATCACCCCCAGCAGGGTGCGATAAGTTTCGAAAGCCGGAACATCTCCGGTTTGAAACCTCACGTCCGCGCCGAGCAGGGCATCGCCCGAACGTTCCAGAAGCTGGAGCTTTTCCGCGGCATGACGGTTCTCGACAATATCCGCCTGGGCAGGCATATCCATCTCAAATCCGGCATCCTGGGAGGCGTCTGGTACTTCGGCAAGACGGCCGAGGAAGAGGTCAAGGCCCGCGAATTCATCGAGGAAGAGATTATCGACCTCCTGGAGATCGAGCATATCCGCAACAAGACGGTCGCCATGCTGCCCTACGGCCTGCAGAAGCGGGTGGAACTGGGAAGGGCGCTGGCGCTCAATCCGAAACTGCTCCTGCTGGATGAGCCGCTCGCGGGTCTCAACCTCGAAGAGGTGGAGGACATGGCGCGGTTCATCCTCGACATCAACGAGGAGGAACGCTGGCAGATCACCTGTATCCTCGTCGAGCACGATATGGGGGTGGTGATGGATATATCCGACCGGGTATCGGTGCTTAACTTCGGGTGCAAGATAGCCGAAGGAACCCCCCAAGAGATACAGAGCAATCCCGATGTTATCAAAGCCTACCTGGGCGAGGAGGATATGTATGCCACAAGGAGATAAGGCAACCAATGCGCACCTTGACATCACGGAAGACCTGACCCTGCCCAAAATGCTCATCGCCGCCGCCAGGCGGTTCGGCGACAACAAGGTCGCCCTGCGGGAAAAGGAATACGGCGTCTGGAGGCCCATCACCTGGAAGCAGTACCTGGACAATGTCCGCTATATCGCCCTGGGTCTGATCGATCTGGGCTTGAAACGGGGAGACAAGGTTGCCATGATCGGGGACAACCGCCCGGAGGGGCTCTGGGCGGAGATGGGGACCCTCTGCGCCGGGGGCGTGGCGGTGTGGCTTTTCCAGGATTGTCTCCTCGACGAAGTGGCCTATATCATCAATCACTCCGATACCCGGTTTCTCTTCGGCGAAGGGCAGGAAGAGGCGGACAAGGCACTCTCGATCAGGGAAAAATGTCCGCAATTGGAGAGGATCGTCTGGGACGACCCCAAGGGGATGCGCACCTATGACGATCCCGTCCTGCTGAGCATGAAGAAACTCATCGAAGCGGGGAAGGAGCTGGACCGCAAGGACCCGGGCCTGTTCGACCGCATGGTTGCCGAAGGCAGGGCGAAGGACGTGGCGCTCCTCTTCTATACCTCCGGGACCACCGCCCTGCCCAAGGGGGTGCTCCTGTCCCATTACAACATGATGACCATGGGCGCCGACCTGATGGCGGTGGACCCCTGCGATCCCGCCGACGACTTCGTTTCCTACCTTCCCTTTGCCTGGATAGGGGAACAGATGATGTCCATATCCTGCGGCCTGCGGGTGGGCTATACCATCAATTTCCCGGAGGAGCCGGAGACAAACCAGGAGAACATCCGGGAGATAGCGCCCCATGTGATGTTCGCCCCGCCCCGGATGTACGAACAGATGACCCGCAACGTTCAGGTCAAGCATCTTGATGCCACCTGGATCAAGCGCACCCTTTTCAATCTGGCCATGAAAATCGGTTATTACGCGGCGGATCTGAAGTTTGAAAAGAAATCAGTTCCCTTTTATATCAGTATCACGCAGTGGCTGGCCTACATCACGGTGTTCAAGAAGCTCAGGGATCACCTGGGGCTGGTGAACATCCGCAACGCCTATACGGGCGGCGCCGCCATGGGGCCCGATCACTTCCGTTTCTTTCACGCGATGGGCGTCAACCTCAAGCAGATCTACGGGCAGACGGAGATCGCCGGCATCTCGGTCCTCCATCGCAACGGCGACGTGAAGTTCGACACGGTGGGGACGCCGATCCCCAACACGGAGATAAAGATAACCGAGGACGGCGAGATCATCTCCCGCAGCCCTTCGGTGTTTTTGGGCTATTACAAGAACCCGGAGGCGACGGCAAAAAGCCTCCGCGACGGCTGGCTCTACTCCGGCGACAAGGGGTTCATCGACGACGACGGCCATCTGGTGGTCTTCGACCGGACCGCCGACGTGATGACCCTGAGCGATCAGAGCATATTCGCCCCCCAGTACCTGGAGACCCGCCTGAAATTCAGCCCCTATATCAAGGACGCCTGGGTTATCGGGCATCAGAAGCCCTATATGACCGCGGCGGTGTGCATAGACTATGCGGTGGTGGGCAAGTGGGCGGATGAAAAGAAGCTAAATTACACCAGCTACCATGAATTGTCGCAGAAGAGGGAGGTTTACGACCTCGTCGAAAAACAGATCCGGGAGGCGAACAAGGGGCTCAAGCCGGCGGCACGGATACACAAGTTCGTCAACATGTTCAAGGAATTCGACGCCGACGACGAGGAGTTGACCAGGACCCGCAAGCTCCGGCGCGCCTTCGTAGAAAATCGGTACCGGGATATAGTTCAAGCCCTCTACGAAGACAGGGACACGGTGCATATGGATACCAAAATCACCTATGAGGACGGCCGGACGACCCATATCAAGACGGATCTCCATATTCAAAAAATCATGCTGGAGGAGGGAAGGTAATGCGTCTCTTTATTCAGGTCATAATAACCGGCATCATGGTCGGGGGGATTTATGCCCTGGTCGCCCTGGGCTGGACGCTCATCTACAAATGTTCCGGCGTCCTGAATCTGGCCATGGGCGAGCTGGTCCTGATCGGGGCCTACACCTGCCTGAGCTTCTATATGTGGGGTTTCCCCTTCTGGCTGGCGGTGCTCATCACCATAGTCGTCGGCTTTATCATGGGGCTGCTCACCGAGCGGCTCTTCCTGGACAAGCTCATCGGCGAACCCATCCTGACGGTGATCATGGTCACAGTGGGTCTCTCCTTTTTCTTCCGCGGCATCGTCATGTTCATCTGGGGCACCGATACGATGGTCTTCACCCCCTCAGTCTTCCCCGCTGAACCCGTAAATCTCTGGGGGATCGTCATCGGCCAGGTGTATATCTGGAGTTTCGTCGCGGCGATGATCCTCCTCGTTTTATTCGTCGGCTTTTTCAAGTTCACCCGCTGGGGTCTGGCCATGCAGGCCACAGCGGATCAGGAAAAGGCCGCCATGTCGCTGGGGATCAGCGCCCGCTACGTATATGCCACGGCCTGGGGGATCGCCTTCATTGCCGCCGGCGTCGGGGGCGCCCTTTTGGGAAACATCAACGGTCTTAACATCTCGGTGGGGTATCTGGGACTGCTGGTGCTGCCGGCCGTGGTCCTGGGGGGGCTCAATTCCGTCCCCGGGGCCATTGTGGGCGGCCTTATCATCGGCGTCCTGCAGAACCTCAGCGGCGCCTACCTGGATCAGTTCACCCCCGGGGGGGTCAAGGAAATCGCCCCCTTTGTCTTCATGGTCATCATCCTCCTGTACAAGCCTTACGGCCTCTGGGGATGGGAAAGGATTGAGAGGGTATAGCCATGTCCTATCTGCCGAGCGGCGTCTATCATGAGTATTACCGCCAGGATCACGCCTGGTGGCAGACCAGGTTCATCCTGGCGAAAATGATCCTTCTGGGCCTGATCATATTCTACGTCATCCCCTTCTGGAGCGGTCTTTACATCATCGGCGTCGCCACCCTGATCATCTACACCGCCATGGGCGCCCTGGGGGTGCAGCTTCTGATCGGGTACTGCGGGCAGGTCACCCTGGGGCATGCGGCCTTTCTGGCCGTAGGGGCCTATACGAGCACGCTTTTGATCCTGCAGCTCCACGTCCCGTATCTGCTGAGCGTATTGATCGCCGGGATCGTGGCCGGATTGTGGTCGGTCCTCTTCGGCCTGCCGTCGGCGAAGGTGAAGGGATTCTATCTGATCATGACGTCGCTGGCCGCCCAGTTCGTCACGGTGGATTTCATCCTGACCCAGTATGTAAGCCAGATCGGCGGGCGCGGCCAGGCCTTTTCCCTGCCGCCGGGGAGCATCAGCATCGGGCCGATCGTGCTGGACGACGATGTGAAGGTTTATTTTTTAGGGGCGATCCTGATGGTGTTGCTCACGATGGGGGTGGTGAACCTCCTGCGTTCGCGGGTGGGCCGCGCCTGGATCGCCATTCGCGACAACGACATCGCCGCCGAGACGATGGGGATAAACATCGTGCGCTACAAGTTGCTGGCCTTCTTCGTGGGCGGTTTCATCGGCGGCATTGCGGGCGCCTACTGGGTTTCGACCCTGGCGGCCTTAAGCCCCGAGCACTTCCCCTGGTTCTGGTCCCTGTGGCTCGTGGGAGTCATACTCATCGGCGGGGTCGGGAGCATTCACGGCGTCTTTTTCGGCTCCCTGTTCATGGTCCTGATTCTGGAAGGGTTGAAATTTGCTATCATGCCGCTCATCCCCTACTATCCTGAGCTTTCGATGAAGTTCCTCTTTCTCAAGGAGGCGGCGTTCGGCCTTTCCATCTGTCTGTTCTTGATCTACGAGCCCAACGGGCTGGCCTACCGTTGGTGGCAGATCAAGAACTACTTTAACCTCTGGCCTTTTTCTTATTGAGAACTATGAATATGGGCATCATTTTTAAAATGCCATAGGGGGTAACGATTGGGTTGCCCGGGTTGTGAATCTACATCCAAAGAAGAAGGAGGGAACGCTATGAAGAGAAAATTAGTGGTGTTTTTGGCGGTAATTTCAGTGGTCCTTCTGGGCCTGGGCGGGGCCGCCTGGGCGCAGGCAAAGGGCGAGGTGCGGGTGGGCTCGCTCAACGACACCACCGGCGCCACCTCGGACGTGGGCAAGGACTACGCCCTGGGCATCGCCGAGGCCGTGGCCTACGTCAACGACACGGGCGGGATCAACGGCAAGAGGATCAAGCTGTTTCAGTACGACTACGGCTACCGCATCCCGGAGGCGATCACCACCTACAAGCGATTCCGGGATTTCGACAAGGTGGTGGCCGTGCTGGGCTGGGGGACCGGGGACACGGAGGCTCTCTCGCCCACGATCACCAAGGACAAGATACCCTATGTCTCGGCGTCCTATTCGGCCCACCTGACGGACCCCAAGAAGACGCCCTACAACCTTTTCTTCACCTCCGACTATTCCAGCAATGCCCGCGCGGCCATCACCGCCTGGTTCGACCATGTCTGGAAAAAGGATCCCGCCTACAAGGAGCGCAGGGACAAGGGCGAAAAGCCGCGCTTCCAGTGTTTCTACATGTTTGCCAGCCCCTATGCCAGCGCGCCCATCAAGGCCATAAAGGACCAGGCGGCCATCCTGGGCTTCGAGGTCGGCCAGGACCAGGATGTATCGCTCACGGCGCTGGACACGAAAAGCCAGGTGCTGGCGGCCAAGTCCTTCATGCCTGATCTCGTCTGGCACGGCAACACCACCATGTCCGTGGCTACGGCCCTCAAGGACGCCCAGGCCCTGGGGCTCGGCGCCCACCATATCGTGAACAACTGGGGTTTCGACGAGAACCTGCCCCGCCTGGCGGGCGCCGCCGCCGAAGGCGTCATGGGGGCCGCCGTTTGCGCCTTCTTCGGCGTTAAAACTCCCCTGATGCCCAAGATCATGGAATATGCCAAGAAGATCAATCCCGGCGTGCCGGCGGAGAAGCGTCTCATCCGCACCGTCCAGGCCTGGGGGGCCGTGCTGATCCTGGCGGACGCCATGCGGGTCGCCGACAAGGCGGGAGAACTCAACGGACCGGGGATCGTCAAGGCCCTTGAGACTTTCCGGAACAAGGAGCTCGGTCTAGGATCCGGTCTTTTCAACCTCACTTCGACAGACCACCGGCCGACCAGCGGCGTTCCGATCTACAGGATAGAAAAGGGCAAGTTCAGCCTGGTGGAGATAGTGGATCTGAGAAAACGCTGGCCCGAGAAGTGGGACAAGGAATGGCTGGGCTGGTAATAAGTGATTTCGCACGGGCGCAACTTTTCAAGGAGGTTAGGTAATTGACTGGGGAGCCTATACTGCAGATAAACAGCGTCGAAGTGAAGTACCATGAGGTGATCCTCGTGCTCAAAGGGGTTTCCATTTCGGTCCCGGAGGGGGGCATTGTTGCCCTTCTGGGGGCCAACGGGGCCGGAAAGAGCACCACCTTGAAGGCCATCTCCGGTCTCCTCAAGCATGAAGACGGCAAGGTATCCGACGGTAATATTGTCTTCATGGGGGAACGCATCGACAGGAAGAACGCCGAGGAAATCGCCAAGGCGGGGATCATTCAGGTGATCGAAGGCCGGCTTGTCTTCGAGCACCTGACTGTCGAACAGAACCTCATCGTGGGCGGCCATCTGCGGTCCGATCGGGGGGCTATCAAAAAAGGGCTGGAGATGGTCTATCATTATTTCCCGCGTCTCAAGGAGAAGAGGAATGAAACGGCCGGCCTCGTCAGCGGCGGGGAGCAGCAGATGACGGTCGTTGGCCGCGCCCTGATGGCCAATCCGAAGCTGATGCTCCTGGACGAACCCTCTATGGGTCTGGCCCCCCTCCTTATCGGAGAGATATTCAACATCATCACCCGCCTGCACGAGGAATCGAAAATCGCCATTCTCCTGGTGGAGCAGAACGCCAAGCTGGCCCTCAACGTGGCACCCTACGCCTACGTGATGGAGAACGGCCGGATCGTCATGGATGACACTGCGGAAGAACTCTCCAAGAATCCTGATATCAAGGATTTCTACCTGGGCCTGACCGATTTGGGGACCAGAAAGAGTTTCCGGGATGTCAAGCACTATAAACGTAGAAAACGTTGGCTCACATAAAGGGAGGGATTCTATGAAAAAGATAATGATATTGATCGTGCTGGTATTTGTCGTCCTGGGTCTGGCGGCCGGCCCGTGCCTTGCCGCTGCGGCCGATACGGCAGGCAAGGCAGCGGAGAAGGCAAAGGCGCCTGCGCCGGCCGAAAAGGCCAAGGCCCCTGCGCCGGCCGTGAAGGCTGCCCCCAAGGCAACGCCCCTGAAATCCCCCGTAGTCAAATTGGACCACGTGGAAATCGCCAGCTACTGGGGATGGATTGATCCGGCAAAGAGTTCAACCCCACTTGTCCTGGCCTTTGTCTTTGCTTTGGAAAACCCGAACAAGAAAGTAGTAATGTTGGACGATCTGAAATTCACCGTGGCCTTCGAAGACTTCGAGGTCAATACGGTCATGTATTACGAGGACAACTACATCCCCGGCGGGAAGACGGACTTCCTCAAGATCAACGTTGTCCTGGATTCCGGGGTCGCCAACGGGATGCTGCTGGTCAGCAAGGGTCATACCATCCGCGAAATGATCGAAAAGAAGGAGATCGCCAAGTCGCAGGACCTCCTGGAGAAGTGGTGGAAGGGAGTGGCCGATTTTAATTTCCCCATTTCCGTGAGAAACGGCACGGCCACCTTCGAAGGGCCGGACGGAAAACCCGTGCGGGTTGCCTTCGAGGGGACGTTTCCCAAGAAATAACCGGTTTGCGGCGTATGTAAAGTGGAAAAAAGGCCGGCGGCTTCACCAACCGGCCTTTTTTATTGAGACTGTTGGAAATCACTTTCCCTCCGCGCGCTGTACATTTTTCGTTCCGAAAAATCTACAATGCGCGCTTCCGGGAAATGATTTCCAAGTTGTGAAAAAAAGCCCCATCAGGAGGTGCGAAGTGGTCCGGATGAATCGCAAGAAGGGCTATTTCCAGCCCGAAAAGGAAACCATGCCGGCAGCCGAACGACGCCGCTATCTGAATCGAAGGCTCCGGCAGATCGTAAAGTACGCCTATGAAAAGGCGCCGGCGATAAAGAGAAAATTGGATCGGGCGCATCTCAAGCCCGGGGACATCAAGACGGTCGCCGACCTCGAGAAGATGCCGGTCACGGAAAAGACGGACCTCATCGCGCTGCAGAAAAAAACACCCCCCTTCGGAGGATTCAACGGTGTTCCCCCGGAAGAGTTGCGGCGGGTCTATGCCTCACCGGGGCCGATATACGAGCCGGGCGAGATGGATTATACGGATACCCGCTGGACCCAGGGGCTCTACGCGTGCGGCTTCCGACCGGGAGATGTCGCCCAGATCACCTTCGGTTTCCATTTGACCCCTTTTGCCTTTATTCTCGATGAATCGCTCCGGATGATAGGGTGCCGGTCGATCCCCGCGGGGTTCGGAAACACCGAGGTCCAGGTGCGGATCCTGAAGGATCTGAAGGTCAGCGGTTTTCTCGGCACGCCGAGCTTCTTGAACACGATCATGGAGAAGGCCAGGGAACTAAATTTTGACCTGAGGAAGGACCTGGCCCTCAAGACGGCCTTCGTCGCGGCGGAGATGTTGCCGGAATCCCTGCGGGACACCCTGGAGGCCGCCCTGGGCGTCATTATCCGCCAGAGTTACGGTACCGCCGACATCGGCTGCCTCGGTTACGAATGTTACGAGAAAAACGGCATGCATATTACCGACGACTGCATCGTGGAAATCGTCGATCCGGCGACGGGCAGGCAATTGGGTCCGGGCGAGGCGGGGGAGGTGGTGGGAACCTGCTTCAACAAGGCCTACCCCCTGATCCGTTTCGGGACGGGGGATCTGTCCTATTTCACCGACGAGCCCTGTCCCTGCGGCCGGACTGCACCGCGCCTGGTGAAGATCGTCGGGCGCGTCGACCAGGTGACCAAGGTCAAGGGGATGTTCATCCATCCCGGCCAGGTGGACCAGGTGGCGGGGAAGTTCCGCGAAATCCGCGCCTGCCAGGTAGTCGTGACGAGACAGATGCACCAGGACAGGATGCTCTTTCGGGCCGAGCTGACGGGAAAGTGCACTGATCCCCAGGGTCTGGCCGGAAAGATAAGGCAGGTCCTCCAGGATGTACTGAGATTAAGCGGCGAGGTGGAGCTGCTGCCGCCGGGGTCCATACCAGCGGGGTGCAAAAAGATCGAGGACAAGCGGACCTGGGAGTAGAAGGTAATTCGATCGTTCGGAAATCATGTCCCGGAAGCGCGCATTGTAGATTTTTCGGAACGAAAAATATACAGCGCGCGGAGGGAGCATGATTTCCGAATTTAGCGCTCCTCAACAGAGCCGGGATGGCAGGTTGCGCATGTCCCTTCGGCCAGCCTGCGGTCCTCCTCGCTTTGATACTGCGGCGTGTCGAGGCGGGGCAGGCGCTCGTCCCTCTCCCGCATGGCCGTCTCCTGCCAGCTGTTGTCCTCCGACCAGCGAAACGGCAGCATTTTTATCGAACCCGGCTCGGTCAGAGAAGTGAAGGCCTCCAGCGCTTCCAACATGATCTCCCTCTGCAATGCCGGATCGCCGGGCTTGCCGGCCGTGTGACCCAGGGGAAAGTCGAGGAAAGCGGTGCGCGGCGGGTTTACCGCCCGGGAGATGTCGAGGGCGCTGCTCATGCACAGGGTGGAGATGCCGGCGGATTCCAGCAAACGCGCTATCAGTCCGACGGACTGATGGCAAACCGGTCAAACGGGCACCAGGAGCGCGGCGTCCGCCTCCTCCCGCACCACCGCGTCGCGCAGCGCCGGCGCCAGCTCCTCCGTCACGCGCCGGGCCGAGTAGATGCCCCCCATGAAGGAATAGGCGCGACCGGCAAGGGCGCCGATCGCCCCTTCCTGCGCCAATCCCCGCAAGGTGCCGAGGGGAAAGACCACATTGGGATCGCGGCGGGCGTCCGTGAGATCATAGGCGAAATGGGTGGCGCGCAGGTCGGCGATGTCCGCATCTGAGGGAATGGCCCGGAACGAGGTGTCGTCCTTGTAGTGAAAGGCCTCCTGGCCGGCGCAATAGATGCCGCCGGAGGCCAGGAGGGCCAGCCGGCACCGGGCCAGGGGCTTGCGCAGCGGCCGCCAAGGGGGCGGGGTTTCATTGACCGTCCACTTGTAGGTCCCGTACCCCAGGCTGAGATAAAGATCCCTGATGCGGCTGATATATTCGACCGGCATGGCGCCCCGTCTCCACCCCCTTAAATTAGAGACGGCTCCCTATTTCCCCGAGGAAAATATGAGGGAGCTGTCCCCGTTTTGTCCCCTTTTCCCTCAGAGCTCTTTATAAGGCCGTTTTCTGGCGTCGATCACGAGGGGGGTATAGCCGCCCCCGGTGATGTCCACGGCGTTGAGCACCTTGACGCACGCGGTCTCCAGATTCTTGAGCAGGGGATCTCGGGGGGCGTCGACTACCTTGACCGTGATTATGCGGTCGCTGGCGTTAATTCCGCTGAAGGTGGCCACGCTGATGATGTTGCCGTTTTGCTGGAAGATCTCCTTGGCGATGGCGGCAAGCATGCCTTTTTTCTCGGTTACATCGAGGGTCAAACGCAGTCCCTCTTCGCGGCCTCCCAGGATCTCCACGAAGGTCTTGAAGATGTCGGTCTCGGTGATGATGCCGGCGAGTTTGTCGTTCTTGAGGATCGGCAGGCAGCCGATCTTGTTGTCGACCATGATGCGGGCCGCCTCTTCGACAGGGCAGTCCTCGCCGACTGCTATCACCCGCCTGGTCATCACGTCCCTCATCTTCAACTTGGCCAGGAGATAGTGCACCTCAAAGACGCTGAGGCTTGTTGCCTTCGAGGGGGAGACGGAGAAAAGGTCCTTCTCCACGACAATCCCGACCAGGCGGCCGTTCTTGGCGACGACGGGCAGGCGGCGGACCTTTCTCTCCCTCATTAGGTGCAGGGCGTCTTCGAACGAGGTGTCTTCGTTTACCGTGGTCGGATTGGGGGTCATGCGATTTCTGACTAACATTGGCGCTCACCTCCTGAAGATTGGAAGGGTAAAGGAAGCTGCCGCAAGCAGATAGACGGCAGCCTGACGACGGCCAAACTCAATCACAAGCCCGGCGGCTTGTCAATAGATAGTAGCGAAAAATGCTGTAAAACGCAGGCGTCAGGGATGGTCGAAGAGGTAGCCGACGGAGCGGAGACTGCGGAAAAAAACCGGGTTCTGGGGATCGTCCTCGAAATACCGTCTCAGGCGGACGATGAAGTTGTCGACCGTTCGGGTCGTCGTCACCCCCGAATAACCCCATCCTACCTCCAACAGGACCTTGCGCGACAGGGGTTTCCCCCGGTTGGCGATAAAGAGTTTCAGGAGCCTGGCCTCCTGGTCCGTCAGGTGGATAACCCCCTGCCGGCACGTCGCGGTCATCGTCTCGAAGTCGATGGCATTGCCCCCGAAGGCGTATCTTTCTCCCTCCGCTTGCCCTTCCGGTCTGCCCGCGGTCGTACGGCCGCCCCATGCGGCCCGCGTCAACAGACGCTCGATCCGCAGGAGAAATTCCTCCAGATCGAAAGGCTTGGCCAGATAGTCGTCGACGCCGCAGGAAAAGCCCCTGACCCGGTCGTCGGGGGCGCCCTTGGCCGAAAGGATCAGCACGGGGAGCCTCTCGTCCTTAAGCCGGATATGGCGCAGGACCGACAGGCCGTCCAGGCCGGGCAGCATGACGTCCAGGACGATGAGGTCGGGGTTCCACTCCTTCCACATCCTGAGCCCCGCGGTCCCGCTTCCGGCGATCGCCGCTTCGTAGTCCTGCAGGGTGAGATTCAAGCGGAGCCCCTCGGCTATATGCCGGTCGTCCTCTATGACGAGGATGCGCCGCTTGGCCGTTTGTTTCATGAGCAGGCCTCCGTCATCTTGTAGGGCAGGGCCAGCGTAAACACGGCCCCCTTGCCTTCTCCTTCGCTTTCTGCGGTCATACGGCCGCGATGAAGGCGGGCGATCTGCTGGACAAGGTACAGGCCGATGCCGCTCCCGCCGGCGGGGACGCCCTCGTGCTGGCGGCCCCGGTAGAACTTCCTGAAGATCGCCTTTATATCCTCTTTGGCAATGCCGATCCCGTTGTCCCGGACGCGCAGCAGGAGGTAATTCTTCTGCCGTTCAAAAGCGATGTCGATCCGGGGTCTGCCGGAGACGTTGTATTTCATGGCGTTGGTCAGGACGTTCATCAGGAGCATCTCGAAGAGGGGAACGATCACGGGGTAGAGAAGGGGACCGCCCGGCGGGTCCTCCACGACGCGGATGTCGCAGTCCCGGAAGATGTGGGCGTTGCCTGCGACGAAGCGCCGGATGGTCTGGGCCAGATTGACCGGCGTGTATTCGCCCTCGTAGATCCTGCTCTCGATGCGGGCCAGGTTCAGGATGCTGCCGATATTTTCGGAGAGGCGCTCGACGTCCTGGAGCATGAACCCGATATATTTGAGCTGTTCCTCTCCGGAAAGCCGATGCCGGGCGAAGGTTTCAAGGTAGAGCTTCAGGGATGTCACGGGGGTTTTGAGTTCATGGGTGAAATTGCTGATAAAGGTGTGCTGCAGACGGTAGAGCTGGAAGGTCTTTAAATTGTAAATGAAGATGATGAGGATTCCCGCCAGGATGACGCCGACCAGCAGCGACAGGATAAGGATCACCACCCATGTCCTGGCCTCGAAAAACTGGCTGGGATCGAGCTGGTAGCGCTGGGTGACCGCCTTGAGGCTTTCGCTTACGCCGACATACCAGTGGATGTACAGAAACAGGGAAATCGCCAGGGCCGCGGTGGAAAGGACGAAGACGAAGATCGGGTGCATGAACCATCGTGCCTGTTTCATGGCCTGTGTTGCCTTCCGCGGATGATCCGGCGCCGCCTGCCGATTGTAAAAGTATTGTAAAACAACAAGTTGCCCTTTTATTCTGCCGGTAAATATTTTATGCTTCTCACCAGGCGGCAACGAAACGGCCGCAACGAAAGGAGAAGCTCATGTCCGAGAAGAATCAACCGGTCCATCCCCTCAAGACCCGCGCCCGCGTTCTGCTTACAAGCGTTTTCGGACCGTACGCCCGGGACGACGAGTACGGAAGCCGCCGGATCAACCCGATGGAACTCTACCAGAATCAGGTCACCCGTGTCCAGGGGGGATTCTCCCTGCGGATGTTCCATCGCTCCTTCGGGTTGATGATGATTCAGGCCAACATCGAGGCCCCCTGCACGCTCCTCGATTTCCCCTCGCTGGAGAAGTTCACGGAGGAAATCCGGGAGCGGACCTACGATGTCGTCGGCATCAGCGCCATCGTCCCTAATATCGGCAAGGTCCGGAAGATGTGCGAATTGATCCGGCAGCATCAGCCCGCGGCCGCGATCGTCATCGGGGGGCATATCGCCAACAAGGAAGGCCTCGCGGAGACGATCGATGCTGACCATATCGTCCGCGGCGAGGGCGTGCGGTGGTTTCAGAGGTACCTGGGTCAGGACGACCGGGCGGCCTTCCGGCACCCGCTGGCGATATCCGGCTTCAACGGGCGGATGATGGGCATACCCCTGAGCAACCGGCCGGGCGGGACCGCGGCGATCCTCATCCCGTCCGTCGGCTGTCCGGTCGGGTGCAACTTCTGCTCCACCTCCGCTCTTTTCGGCGGCAAGGGGAACTTCGTCAACTTCTACGAGACGGGGGACGAGCTGTTCGAGGTCATGAGCGACATCGAGCGGAGGCTCAAAGCAAGGTCCTTCTTTGTCATGGACGAGAATTTTCTCCTCCACAAGAAGAGGTCGCTCCGTCTCCTCGAACTGATGGAGGAGAGCGGCAAGAGCTGGGCCCTCTATGTATTCAGCTCCGCCCGCGTTCTGCAATCATATTCCATGGATCAACTGTCGAGACTGGGGATAGCCTGGGTCTGGATGGGGCTCGAGGGGGAGGAGTGCGCCTACGACAAGCTCCGGGGGACGGATACCAAAGCGCTCGTAAAACACCTGCAGGAGCACGGCATCTCCGTGCTCGGCTCTTCGATCATCGGGCTCGAGGAGCACCGGCCGGAAAACATGGAAACCGTCATCGATTATGCCGTCAGCCACGAAACTGTTTTCCACCAGTTCATGCTCTATACGCCCATTCCGGGCACGCCCCTCTACGAGCAGCACAAAAATGCCGGCACGCTCCTGCCGGAGGAGGAGTTCCCCTGCGCCGACGCCCACGGGCAGTACCGCTTCAACTACCGCCATCCGCATATCCCGGCGGGGGAGGAAGAAGGGTATCTGCTGGAGGCCTTCCGGCGTGATTTCAGGATGAACGGACCGAGCCTGCTGAGGATGATCCGCGTGTTGCTCAACGGCTGGCGGATATACAGGGACGATCCCCGCCGTCCGGTGCAAAAGCGGGTCGCGTGGCAGGTTTCCCCGCTGCGTTCGGTTTATGCAGGCGCCGTCTGGGCGATGCGAAAGTGGTATCGCGGCGACGAACGGATCAGAGAGAAGGCCGATGCGCTGTTGAAGGACATCTACGCGACATTCGGCTGGAGGACGCGCCTGATCGCACCCCTTATCGGACGCTTTGCCCATTTCACCCTCAAACGGGAAGAGGCACGCCTGGCCGCAGGCCGGCAATACGAACCCCGCGCCTGGAGGGAGCGCCTGGAGGGACACGGTTTAGCTATCGGCTCCGGGACAGATGATGCCGTCCTCGTAAAAAGTCGCAAAACCCTTGAGCTTGGAACGGCTTCATAAAAAGTAGATTTCCCCCATCTCCATCACCCCCACCCTGACCCTCCCCCGTCAAGGGGGAGGGGTGGTGAGTGTATCCCGCCCCTGCCAAGGGGAAGGGAGTTTTGCGGCTTTTTACGAAGCCGTTATAATTATTGTTGACTATCCATCCCTCATATATTAATCAATATAATACAATGTTCCAGCGGGAGAAGAGATGCTTGGAGAAAAAACAGGTATATATTCATACATTTGGCTGCCAGATGAACGTTCAGGACTCCGGGAAGATGGCGGCCCTGCTTCAGGATTCGGGATACGAGACGACGGATGATCCGGAAGGGGCGGATCTGATCATTGTCAATACGTGCAGCATCCGGGAGAAAGCGGCGCAGAAGATCTACAGCCAGCTCGGGCGGTTCCGCTCGCTGAAGGAGGACAGGCCGCAGCTTTTGCTCGGCGTCGGCGGTTGTCTCGCCCAGGAGCGGGGGGAGCGCCTGTTCCAGAGGGCGCCATATCTCGATGTGGTGTTCGGGACGCATCAGATCCACCGGCTTCCGGAACTCATCGAAATCAGGGAACTGACCGGGGAGAGGATCGCCGAGACGGGTTTTTGCGAACGGGTCCCGTCCCTCGCTATCCCGGCCGCGCCATCCGCGGGGTCGGTGAGCGCTTTTGTGACCATCATGCAGGGGTGCGACAATTTCTGCGCGTACTGCGTGGTGCCGCACCTGAGGGGACGGGAGGAGAACCGGCCGCTGCCGGAGATCGTCCGGGAGGTTGAAACCCTCGCCGCCGGGGGCGTCCGCGAGGTGACGCTGCTCGGACAGAACGTGAACTCTTACGGGAGAACTTCGGGCGGCCCCGATTTTGCCGACCTGATCCGCGCCCTCGGGGATGTCGCCGGGATAGAGAGGATCAGGTTTACGACGTCCCATCCGAAGGACCTCTCGCCGCAGTTGATCGACTGTTTCGGGAAGGTGGCCTCCCTTTGCGAGCACATCCATCTCCCGGTGCAGGCCGGTTCGGACCGGGTGCTCAAACGGATGAACCGGGGATATACGGCCGGGGAATACCGGGAGAAGGTGGACCTGCTCCGCCGGTCGTGCCCGGAGATCAGTATCACCTCCGACGTGATCGTGGGGTTCCCCGGGGAGGAGGAGGAGGACTTTCAGGCGACACTGGCGCTGCTGAGGGATATCAGATTTGACAATCTCTTCTCGTTTCAGTATTCGGAGCGGGAAGGGACTGCAGCCGTCGGGATGGACGGGGCCGTGGACAACAGGGTCAAGCGTGAGCGGCTCCGCATCCTCCAGGCCCTTCAGGAGGAACACACCCTCGCCAAAAACAGGGCCTGCATGGGCAGGGTGGAGGAGGTCCTGGTTGAGGGGCAAAGCAAAAACAGCGGCGGGGAGATGACGGGCAGGACGCGGGGAAACAGGATCGTCAATTTTCCCGGGGAAAGGGACCTGGTCGGGAGAACCGTGCCGGTACTGATAACGGACGCCTACCTCCATTCCCTGCGGGGGGAACGGGAGGGGAGAGAGAGGGGAGATGTTCATTGAGATGAAGATATCCGGTCTTACGATGGATCCGATCACCAACACCCCGATCGTCATCCTCAAAGACATGGAAGAAAAGAGGGCGATCCCCATCTGGATAGGCATCTTCGAGGCGAGCGCCATCGCGACCGAGATCGAGAAGATCACATTCTCACGTCCCATGACGCACGATCTTTTAAGCGATATCCTCAAGGTCCTGGGCGCCGAAGTGACGCGGGTGGAGATCCACGACTTGCGTAACAACACGTTTTTTGCAAATATCCACCTCCTGCGGGAAGGGAAGAGCATCATCGTCGATTCCCGTCCCAGCGACGCGATTGCCATCGCTCTGCGCGCCGGCGCCCGGATTTTCGTGGAAGACAAGGTTATCGAAAAGTCGCGCAATGTCGATTTCGGCACGAAGATGACCGATATCGATCGCCTGAAGAAAGAAAAACTTGCGGAATTCCTCGAGAACCTGTCCCCGGAGGATTTCGGAAAGTACAAGATGTAGTAAAAAGCGCCGCTTTATCCCCGCCATGAAAGGAAGGCAGCAGGGAATCCTTTCGTGGCGATTATTTTCTTGAGGCAGGGATGACCGCTCTGGAGCAGGCCATCGTCGAATTCGGCAGGCACATGCAGGTCGAGAGGAATCTCTCCCCCCATACCCGGAAGAGCTATCTTGCGGACCTTGGGCAATTCCGGGCTTTCCTCGCCGGGCGCGGGTTCCCGGCGGGAGCGGAAGAGGCGATTCCCGCCGATCAGATGGAGATCCGCTCTTTCCTGGCCTCCTGCCACCGGCGGAAGCTCCGGAAGACGACCATCTCCCGGAAGGTGGCTGCCCTTCGCTCCTTCTACGGGTATCTCCTCCGGGAGGGGAAGGTGGGGTTCAACCCCGCGGAGCTCGTACAGCTCCCCCGGCAGGAAAAGTACATCCCCGTGGTCCTGTCGGTGGACGAGATGCTCTCGATGCTCGAGGTGAGATTTCCCGAAAGCCCTTCCGGGCTGAGGGACAGGGCGATGATCGAGCTTTTCTATTCCGCGGGGATCAGGCTGAGCGAGCTGACGGGGCTCGATTGCGGCGACGTCCATTTTGCGGAAGGCCTCGTCAAGGTCCGGGGCAAGGGGAGAAAGGAGCGGATCGTCCCCGTGGGGGCGCCCGCGCTCAGGGCGCTCGAGGGGTATCTGCCCAGGCGCTGCGAGCTTTTGCAGGAGGAACATGCTCCCGGAAGCGAGGCGCCGCTGTTTGTAAGCAGCCGGGGGAAGAGGATGAACGCCCGGGGGGTGGCGCGGGTGGTGGAAAGGGCGGTCCGCGAGAGCGGGATCGGAAGGAGGATCAGCCCTCATGCACTCCGCCACACCTTTGCCACGCATCTGCTCAACGCGGGCGCCGATCTGCGTTCGATTCAGGAGATGCTCGGGCACCGGAGCCTTTCGACGACGCAGAAATACACGTCGGTCAGCGTGAGCCGCCTGATGGAGATCTACGACAAGGCGCACCCGCGGGCCGGACGAGAGGAAAACGAGCGATGAAGATCAGAGGAACGACCATTCTGGCGGTGAAGCACCGGGGCAAGGTTACGGTGGCGGGCGACGGGCAGGTGACGCTGGATACGACGGTCATGAAACACGGGGCGGGAAAGGTCCGCCGTCTCTACCGCAACCAGGTGATCGTCGGTTTCGCCGGGGCGACCGCCGACGCCTTCACTCTGTTCGACCGTTTCGACCAGAAGCTGGAACAGTTCAAGGGCAACCTGCTGCGGGCGGCGGTGGAGCTGACCAAGGACTGGCGCACGGACCGCGTGCTCCGCCATCTGGAGGCGCTCATGATCGCCGTGAGCCGGGATCACTTTCTGATCATCTCCGGCAACGGCGACGTCATCGAATCGGACGACAACGTCATGGCCATCGGTTCGGGAGGACCTTTTGCCCTGGCGGCCGCGCGGGCGATGATCCGCTATTCGGAACTGACGGCGACGGAGATTGCGCGGGAATCCATCAAAATCGCCGCAGAGTTGTGTATCTTTACCAATGACCGGATCACCGTGGAGGAGATCGATCTCGAAGAGGCGCCGGAAGAGAAATCCGGAAAGGAAAAGAGTTGAAAATGTCCTCTAATAACTTAACGCCAAGGAAGATCGTCGAAAAGCTGGATCAGTACATCATCGGCCAGCACGAGGCCAAACGGGCCGTAGCGATAGCGCTCCGCAACCGCTGGCGGCGGCAGAACGTCTCCGCGGAGTTAGGGGAAGAGATCTCCCCCAAGAACATCATCATGATCGGACCCACCGGCGTGGGGAAGACGGAAATCGCCCGGCGACTGGCGAAACTCGACAACTCCCCCTTCCTCAAGATCGAGGCGTCGAAATTCACCGAGGTGGGCTACGTGGGCCGGGACGTGGAATCGATGGTCCGCGACCTCGTGGAGCTTACCGTCGGCGCGGTCAAGGCCGAGGAGCAGGCCAGCGTGCGCGCCAAGGCCGCGGAGCTCGCCGAAGACCGGCTGCTGGACGTCCTCCTCCCTCCCAAATCCCAGGAGCGAAAGACGACGGAAATGATCGCCGACAGGAACGAGACTATCTTCCCGCCGGAGATCCTCTCCGAGCAGGAGACGACCCGCGACAAGCTCCGCCGCCTCCTGCGCGAGGGGCGTCTCGACGGCCGTTTCGTCGAGATCGAGGTGAACGAGGTCCGCAGCGCGCCCATGATCGAGATCTTCTCCTCCGCCGGGATGGAGGACATGGGATTAAACGTCAAGGAGATGCTCGGCAATCTCTTCCCCCAGAAGAAGAAAAAAAGACGCCTGAAGGTCCCGGAGGCCGTGGAGATACTCGCCGAGGAAGAGGCCCAGCGTCTGGTGGACATGGAAAAGGTGACGAGAACCGCCATCGAGCGGGTGGAGCAGTCGGGGATCATCTTTTTAGACGAGATCGACAAGATCGTCGGCAGCGACCAGACGCAGGGGCCGGACGTCTCGCGGGAGGGAGTGCAGCGGGACCTGCTGCCCATCGTGGAGGGTTCTACGGTGAACACCCGCTACGGGATGGTGAAGACGGATCATATCCTCTTCATCGCGGCTGGGGCGTTCAGCGCCACGAAGCCGTCGGATTTGATCCCGGAGCTGCAGGGCCGCTTCCCCATCCGCGTGGAGCTCAACTCCCTCGGCAAGGAAGAATTCATCCGGATCCTGACCGAGCCGCACAATGCGCTGGTCAAACAGTATACGGAGATGATGGCAACCGAGGGGGTCAGCATCAGGTTCACGGAAGACGCCATCGCCGCGATCGCGGAGACGGCGACGCTGGTGAACGAGCGGATGGAGAACATCGGGGCGAGACGCCTCTACACGATCATGGAGAGCCTCCTGGACGAGATCTCCTTCGAGGCCCCGGAGATGAAGGGCCAGGAGGTCGTCATCGACGCGGAATACGTCGCCGAGCAATTGGACGAGATCGTTGAGGACGAAGACCTCAGCCGGTATATACTTTAATAAGATCTCTGAAAATCTGATCCCGGAAGCGCGCATTGTAGATTTTTCGGGGCGCCCTGCCCCCGCAGCGGAGCGCCCGCCGGGAAAACTGTCTGAACGCCGTAGGCGCAAGTTTTTTCCCGGCAGCGCAGCGAGGAGGTGCAGGGTCGAAAAATGTACAGCGCGCGGAGGGTATCAGATTTTCAAGTTTGGCAAAGTGCCAATTAAAGAAGGCAGAGGTTGAGTATGGGAGGAGATGAAAATGAACGGGGAAGCCGGAATGGATGAAGTGCAGAAATCCGTGGAGAGGGCCGATGTCCTGCTGGAGGCCCTTCCCTATATCCGCCGGTTCTACGGCAAGACGATCGTGATCAAGTACGGCGGCCACGCGATGGTGGACGAGGAGCTCAAGAACAACTTCGCCCGCGACGTGGTCATGATGAAATATATCGGGATCCATCCCGTCGTGGTCCACGGCGGCGGCCCGCAGATCGGGAGCTTCCTCAGGCGGCTGGGGAAAGACTCCAAATTCGTCCAGGGGATGCGGGTGACCGATCAGGAGACGATGGACATCGTCGAGATGGTCCTCGTAGGCAAGGTGAACAAGGAGATCGTCGGCCTGATCAACCGCAACGGCGGCACGGCGGTGGGGCTCAGCGGCAAGGACGCCGGCCTGATCCGGGCGGAGAAATACCTCCTCAGCGAGGAAAAGATAAAGGACACCCCGCCGGAGATCATCGACATCGGCCTGGTGGGAAGGGTGACCGGGGTGAATGCGCCCCTGATCGCCTCCCTGACGGCGGACGGCGTCATCCCGGTAATCGCGCCGACGGGGGTCGGCGAGGAGGGGGAGACGTACAACATCAACGCCGATCTTGTGGCCGGGGCGGTGGCGGCGGCGCTTGCTGCGGAGAAACTGATCCTGCTTACCGACGTCCCCGGAGTTCTCGACCGGGAAGGGCAGATGATCCGCGCGATGGATGAAGGCATGACCCTCAGGTTGATCGAGGAGGGTACGATCAAGGGGGGGATGTTCCCGAAGGTGAAATGCTGTCTCAAGGCGCTCAAGGGGGGGGTGAAAAAGGCCCATATCGTGGACGGCCGGCTGAAACACACGATCCTTTTGGAGATGTTCACCGATCAGGGGATAGGGACGGAGATCGTTTAATCAGGGGGGTAGACTTAAGATGGAGACAAAGGAGCTGATCGCGCTTTCCGAGCGTTGTCTCATAAATACCTACAAGCGTTTTCCCGTTGTCCTGACCAGGGGACTGGGCGTTCATGTCTGGGACAGCGACGGCAATCCCTATCTCGACCTTGTCGGGGGAATCGCCGTCTGCGCCCTTGGCCACTCTCATCCGCTGGTCGTTGAGACCATCAAGAGGCAGGCGGAGACCCTCAGCCACGTCTCGAATTTCTTTCATATCGAGCCGCAGATCCTCCTGGCGCGCCTCCTCGTGGAAAATTCGCCCTTCGACAAGGTGTTTTTCTGCAACAGCGGCGCCGAGGCCAACGAGGCGGCATTCAAGCTGGCCCGGAAATACGCCTCGGAGAACATGGGGGGGAAATATGAACTGATCTGCATGCGGGAATCCTTTCACGGCCGGACACTGGCCACAGTGACGGCAACGGGGCAGGAGCGCTTTCACGCCGGGTTCGCCCCGCTGCCGGCGGGATTTTGCCATGTGCCCTACAATGACCTGGCAGCCCTGGAGGCGGCGGTAACGGACAAGACCTGCGGCGTGCTCGTCGAGCCGATCCAGGGGGAGAGCGGGGTCGTCATTCCCGCCCCCGGGTATCTGCATGGAATCAGGAAGATCTGCGACGAGCGCGGGTTGCTGATGATCGTAGACGAGGTGCAGACCGGGGTCGGGCGGACGGGGACCCTGTTCGCCTGCGAGCATGAGGACGTCGCGCCGGACATGATCACCATCGCCAAGGCCCTGGGAAACGGTTTCCCCATCGGGGCGCTCCTGGCGACGGATAAAATCGCCGCGGCCTTTGTGCCGGGGTGCCACGGTTCGACGTTCGGGGGGAATCCGCTGGCGACGGCCGTCGGCCTGACTGTTTTAGAGACGATCCTCGCGGAAGGAATCCTGGATAACTGCCGCCGGGTAGGGGACTATTTCCTCGCAAGGCTCGGAGAGCTCAAGGAAAGGCATCCCCTGATCCGGGAGGCCAGGGGCAGAGGTCTTATCCTTGCCGTCGAACTTACGGAGCCGGGGGCAGAGATCGTTGTCGAGTGCATGAAGAGGGGGCTTCTAATCAACTGCACCAACGGCAACGTCCTGCGCTTTGTCCCCCCGCTGATCCTCACCCGGACGGATGTCGACAAGGCGGTCGGGATCCTCGACGCGGTACTGGAGGCAAAATGAAAAAGGATCTCTTGAGCGAATACGACCTGGAAAGGTCGGATTATGAGGCCATTTTCGGGAAGTCCCGCACCCTCAAGAGGCTCAACCGGGAGGGCAGGGAGTACGCACCCCTCAAGGGAAAGACCCTGGGGATGATCTTTGACAAGTCCTCCACGCGCACAAGGATCTCCTTCGAGGTGGGGATGTACCAATTGGGCGGCGTCGCGCTGTTTCTGAGCAGCCGCGACACCCAGATGGACCGCGGCGAAATAATCGCCGACACGGCGCGCATCATGTCCCGCTACCTCGACGGGATCATGATCAGGACCTTCTCCCAGGCCTCCGTGGAGGAATTCGCCCGTTATGCAAGCATTCCTGTCATCAACGGCCTCACCGACCTCCTCCACCCCTGCCAGCTCCTGAGCGATCTGTTCACGATCATCGAGAAGCGGGGGGGTTACGAGGGATTGAAGGTCGCCTATGTCGGGGACGGGAACAATATGGCCAACTCCTGGATCAACGCCGCCGCGAAGCTCCCCTTTCGCCTTGACCTGGCCTGCCCCGCCGGGTATGATCCGGACGAGGCGATCCTGAAGCGGGGAGTGGCCGAGGCGCCGGCGGGGGTGATCCTCCACCGGGATCCGGCGGAGGCGGTGCGCGGCGCGGACGTCGTCTATACCGACGTCTGGGTCAGCATGGGACAGGAAAGCGAGCGGGAGACCCGTCTGAAGCGCTTTGCGGGCTACCAGGTCAATCAGGCCCTTCTCGACCTGGCGAAGAAGGACGTCCTGGTGATGCATTGCCTGCCGGCCCACCGGGGCGAGGAGATCGCGGCGGAAGTAATCGACGGCCCCCGCTCCGTCGTCATCGACGAGGCGGAGAACCGGCTGCACGTGCAGAAGGCCGTCCTGGAAATTCTCATGCAGGGGAACGGGGCATAGAACTGCCGTAAGAAAGAAAAAGGAGAACGTGTCGTGAACGACGTCAGGAAAGTGGTTTTGGCCTATTCCGGGGGACTGGACACCTCCGTGATCTTGAGATGGCTCATCGAGACCTACGGCTGCGAGGTGATTGCCTTTGCCGCCGACATCGGCCAGAAGGAGGAGCTCTCGGGGCTCCGGGAAAAGGCGCTCAAAACGGGGGCCGCCGGGGTTTACATCGAGGATCTCAAGGAGGAATTCGCCCGCGATTTCGTCTTCCCGGCCCTGCGGGCGAACGCCGTCTACGAGGGGACCTATCTTTTAGGGACCTCCCTCGCCAGACCGCTCATCGCCAAGAGGCAGTTGGAGATCGCGAAAATGGAGGGGGCCGATGCGGTCTGCCACGGCGCAACGGGAAAGGGGAACGACCAGGTGCGGTTCGAGTTGACCTACATGGCCCTCAATCCCGCCATCCGGATCATCTCGGCCTGGCGGGACGCGCACTGGAAATTCGATTCGCGCGCCTCGCTGATCGACTATGCCGAGGCGCACGGGATCACGCTCCCCCTGACGAGGGAGAAACCCTACAGCAGCGACCGGAATCTGCTGCACATCTCGCACGAGGGGGGAATCCTCGAGGATCCGTGGGCGGAGCCGAACGAAGACATGTTTGTCCTCACGGCCTCCCCCGAGGCGGCGCCCGACCGGCCGACCTATGTGGAGATCGCCTTCGAGAGGGGAGTCCCGGTCTCCGTGGACGGAATCGCCATGACGCCGGCGGCGCTGATGGATCACATGAACCGGATCGCGGGCGCAAACGGGATCGGCCGCGTGGATATGGTGGAGAACCGCTTCGTCGGCATGAAATCGCGGGGGGTCTATGAAACCCCGGGCGGGACGGCGCTCTGGGCCGCCCACCGGGCGGTGGAGTCCATAACGATGGACCGCGAGGTCATGCTGATGCGCGATTCCCTGATCCCCAAATACGCGCAGCTCGTCTACAACGGCTTCTGGTTCTCGCCGGAGATGGAGGCGCTCCAGCGGTTCATCGACTCGACGCAGGAGCGGGTGACGGGAACGGCCCGCCTCAAGCTCTACAAGGGGAACTGCATCGTCGCGGGAAGAAAATCCCCCTTCTCCCTCTACAGCGAGGATTTCGCGACATTCGAGAAGGACCGGGTCTACGACCAGAAGGACGCGACGGGATTCATCCGGCTCAACGCCCTGCGCCTGCGGATCGAGGCGATAATGAAACGCGGGAGAGAACAGGACGTTCTCAATTGACTTTTTGAGATATTTGAAAATCATGCTCCCTCCGCGCGCTGTACATTTTTCGTTCCGAAAAATCTACATTGCGCGCTTCCGGGACATGATTTCCAAGTTGCGCAAAGGGCCATCATGACCAAAAAAGCGATGAAGAAACAGGAAAAGCCCTGGGGCGGGAGATTCGGCGAACCAACGGACCGGGAGGTGGAGGAGTTCACCTCGTCGCTCCATTTCGACCGGCGCCTTTTCCGCCACGACATCGAGGGGAGCATCGCCCATGCCCGCATGCTCGCCGCCCAGGGGATCATCGCGCCCGCCGAGGCAAGGAAGATCAGCGCCGGGCTCAGGGCGATCCGCGCCGAGATCGAGGCGGGTAAGTTCGCCTTTTCTCCCGGCGACGAGGATATCCACATGGCCGTCGAAAAGGCGCTGATTGCGCGGATCGGCGCGGCGGGCGGCAAGCTCCACACGGGCCGGAGCCGTAACGATCAGGTCGCGCTGGACGTCCGCCTCTACCTGCGGGAGGAGGTCGGCCGGACGCTGGCGCTCCTCGGGGCGCTCAAGGCGGGATTTCTCGCCCTGGCCAAAAGGGAATTGGGCGCCGTCCTGCCAGGCTACACCCATATGCAGAAGGCGCAGCCGGTGCTTTTGTCCCATTATCTGCTGGCATTTTGGGAGATGCTGGACCGCGACGAGGGGCGCCTCCGCGACTGCCTCAGGAGGGTCGATGTGATGCCGCTCGGCTCCGCCGCCCTCGCGGGGACGGGACTTCCCCTTGACCGCCGCAGGACGGCCCGACTGCTGGGTTTCAAGACCATCAGCGCCAACAGCATGGACGCCGTTTCCGACCGGGACTTTATCGCCGAGTTCATCTTCGCCGCCTCGCTTATCATGATGCACCTGAGCCGTTTCTGCGAGGACATAGTCCTGTGGTCGACCGAGGAGTTCGGCTATGTCGAGATCGCGGACGCCTACACGACGGGGAGCAGCCTGATGCCCCAGAAGAAGAACCCCGACGTGGCGGAGCTTGTCCGTGGCAAGACTGGCCGCGTGTACGGCAATCTTGTCTCTCTCCTGACGCTTCTGAAGGGCCTGCCGATGACCTACAACCGGGATCTTCAGGAGGACAAGGAGCCTCTCTTCGACACCGTCGACACCCTGCAGGTCTGCCTGAAGATCATCGCGGCGATGATCGGCCATTTGAGTTTCAATCATGAGCGGATGGAGGCCGGGGCGGAGGGGGGGTACTCCACGGCGACTGATGTGGCCGAATACCTGGTCATGAAGGGGGTCCCGTTTCGGGAGGCCCACGGGATCGCAGGAAAGATCGTGGCCCACTGCCTCAAGGAGGGGAAATCCCTCGCCGGCCTTACCCTGACGGAGTTGAGGCGATTTTCCCACGGTTTCGACAGGGACGTCTTCCGTCGCCTGACGGTCAGGGAGTCGGTCAATGCCAGAAAGGTCGCCGGGGGAACGGCAGAGGAGGCGGTCCGGGCGCGGATAGCCGAGATCGAGGGGCTATGAGACTGATGCGACTGTTCAGCGCCGGCATGGCGGCGGTCCTGGCACTGACCATGATTTTTACGGGGTGCGGGAAGAAGGGCGATCCCCTGCCGCCCCGCTTGCAACTTCCGGCGGCCGCACCGTTGAGCGCACAGGGGACAAGGGGACAGATTTCAAATCAGCCCCCTCCCCCAAATCTCCAATGCGCGCCTCCGGGAAATGATTTTCGATTCAGGGAATTGTACGAATGAGAAGGAGAGGATGAATCATTTTCATTATCAGGACGAGGCGCTCCTGTGCGAGGAGGTCCCGGTCGCGGAAATAGCCGCGCAGGTGGGGACGCCCTTTTATCTCTATAGCCACCGGACGCTCCGCCACCATTTCCAGGTCTTCGATTCCGCCTTCGCGGAGGTGCCCCATATTGTCTGTTTCGCCGTCAAGGCCAATTCCAACACGGCGATCATCCGGACCTTTGTGCGGGAGGGAGGGGGTGTGGACATCGTTTCCGGGGGGGAGCTCTACCGTGCCCTGAAGGCCGGCGTCGATCCGGGCAAGGTCGTCTATTCCGGGGTCGGAAAGAGGGAGGACGAGATCGATGCCGCTCTCAGGGCGGGCATCTTGTTGTTCAATGTGGAATCCGCTCAGGAGCTCGAAACGATCGATGAACGCGCCGGGAAGTTAGGAACGAGGGCAGGCATCGGCCTGCGCGTGAATCCGGATGTCGATCCGGAAACCCACCCCCACATCTCGACCGGTCTCAAGGAGAACAAGTTCGGGATCAATATCGAGGCATCGCTGGCCGCCTACCGCCGGGCGGCCGCCATGAAACATCTCGACATCAAGGGCGTTAGCTGCCACATCGGTTCGCAGGTGACGAAGCTCTCGCCTTTCACCGACGCCCTGGCGCGGCTGAAGGAACTCGTCCGGCGGCTCCGGGAGGAGGGGATCGCCATCCGCTATCTGGACCTCGGCGGGGGACTCGGGATCACCTATGACCGGGAGGCCCCCCCGCATCCTTCGGAGTACGCCCGGGCGATCATCGACGCCTCCCGGGACATGGACTGCACGTTCATCTTCGAGCCCGGACGGGTGATCGTCGGCAATGCGGGGATCCTGGTCACCCGCGTCCTCTACACCAAGAAGAGCGAGGACAAGCGATTCGTCATCGTCGACGCCGGGATGAACGATCTGATCCGTCCGAGCCTTTACGACTCCTATCATCAGCTCCAGCCGGTCATCCGGCGGGAGAGGGATGATATCACGGCGGATGTGGTGGGGCCGATCTGTGAATCGGGCGATTTTATCGCGAAGGGACGCCGGATCCCCGCCTTTGAACGGGGCGAGCTCATCGCGGTGATGAGCGCCGGCGCTTACGGTTTCAGCATGTCGTCCAACTACAATTCCCGTCCCCGGATACCGGAGGTCCTGGTCAGGGACGGAGGCTGGCATGTCATCCGGGAACGGGAGACCTGCGAGGATCTGATCAGGGGAGAAAGGATCCCCGCTTTTCTGAACTCATAAAAACGAGGCAAGGAGGTCATATGTTTGAAGGCGCAATCGTCGCGATCGTAACGCCCTTCAAGAATGGACAGGTGGACGAGGAGGCGTTGAGAAATCTCATCGAGGAGCAGATCGCCGCGGGGACCGACGGCATCGTGCCCTGCGGCACCACGGGGGAATCGACCACCCTTTCCCACGAAGAGCACGACCGCGTGATCGAGATCACAATCGACGCGGCGAAAAAAAGGGTCCCCGTCATCGCCGGAACTGGATCCAACAGTACGGCGGAGGCGCTCCGGCTGACGAGGCATGCCTGGGAGGCGGGGGCGGACGGCGCGCTGCTGGTATGCCCCTACTACAACCGGCCCACCCAGGAGGGGCTCTACCGGCACTACCGGACGATCGCCGGGGAGGTCCCGATCCCGCTGATCATCTACAACATCCCCGGCCGGACGGGGGTCAACCTTCTGCCGGAGACGCTGGCGAGGCTGGCCAAGATCAAGAACATAGTCGGCGTCAAGGAGGCGACCGGTTCGCTCAAGCAGATGAGCGACTCCATCAGGCTCTGCGGGCCGGACTTCGACGTCCTGGCGGGAGACGACATCTTCACCCTCGGCCTGATGGCCATCGGCGGGAAAGGCGTCATCTCCGTAATTTCCAACGTCGTCCCGCAGGATATGGCGGCGATGGTGGACGCCTTTGCGGCCGGCGATCTGGAGAAGGCGCGCTCCCTCCATTACCGGATGAGCCCGCTGATCGACGCGCTCTTCATCGAAACCAATCCCATTCCGGTGAAGGCGGCGTTGGCGATGATGGGGAAGATCCAATACGATCTGCGCCTGCCCCTCTGCCGGATGGCCGAGAAAAACGAGGAGGCGTTGCGGAAGGCCCTCAAGGACTACGGTTTGATAGCATAAGAGCTTTAAAAATCATGCTCCCTCCGCGCGCTGTACATTTTTCGCTCCGGAAAATCTACAATGCGCGCTGGGGGAGGGGGCTCGTTTTAAAACCTGTCCCCTAAGCATGATTTTCAAGTGAGATAGGGGGCGGTTATGGTGAAGGCCATTGTGACGGGCGCCGGCGGGCGGATGGGCGGGCGGATCATCAGCCTGATGGCGGAGAGGGACGGAATCATCCTGGCGGGCGCCGTCGAGCGAAAGGGACATCCGGCTGTTGGCGCCGACGCCGGCGAGAGGCTGGGACTCGGCCGGACGGGGATTATAATCGAAGACGAACTTGCTGCCTGTATCGACCGGGGCGACGTCATTATCGATTTCACCTCCCACGAGGTGTCCGCGCGCCATCTCGAGATCGCGGCCGGGACGGGGAAGGCCATCGTGATCGGAAGCACCGGTTTCACATCGGAGGAACTCAAACGGGCCCGGGAGCTGGCCGGGGAGGTCCGCTGTGTGCTGGCCCCCAATATGAGCGTCGGCGTCAATGTGCTGCTCAAGGTGCTTGCCGACGTTGCCGGGATCCTCGGTGACGATTACGATGTGGAGATCGTGGAGGTCCATCACCGCCTGAAAAAAGACGCCCCGAGCGGTACGGCCCTGAAGATGGCGCAGGTGATAGCGGAAAGTCTCGGCCGTGATCTCGACAAGGTTGGTGTTTACAGCCGCAAGGGGATGATCGGGGAGAGGACCGGTACGGAGATCGGCATCCAAACCCTCCGGGCCGGCGACATCGTCGGCGAACATACGGTGCTCTTTGGCGCCCAGGGAGAGAGGCTCGAATTCATCCACCGCGCCCACAGCCGGGACAACTTCGCCCGCGGGGCGATCCGCGCCGCCCTCTGGGTCGCGAGCCGTCCGAACGGGTTGTACGATATGCAGGATGTCCTCGGGCTCAGGCCGGGCTAAGGCGGCAGGCATGACGGCTACGTAAAAAGGCCGGATGCTGCGTTGCGCTTCACCCTTCGTCGTTGCGGCGTACGCCAAAGTACGCCTCACTCCTCAGGGTTCGCGCGCCTTGCCTGCGGCCTTTTTACGAAGCCGTTAATTCTGAGAGATTTTTTAGACTTTTACCAAGGGCGCCAGACATGAGGGAAGGGGAGGCATCGCCGGAGGGGGTCAGGGGGATCATCGCTTTTGTGGGCTTGGGTTCCAATCTGGGAAACCCGGCCGAGCGGTGCCGCGAGGCCCTCGAGAAGCTCTCGATCCATCCGGGGATCCGGCTCATCAGGAGTTCATCCCTCTATCGGACCGAACCGGTCGGACCACAGGACCAGCCCTGGTTCATAAACGCCGTCGCGGAGATCAGGACGGTCCTCCCGCCCGGGGAGCTCTTTGCAGCCCTGAAGGAGATCGAGCGGGGGATGGGGAGAAAAGAGGAGAGGAAATGGGGTCCGCGCCTCATCGATCTGGATCTGCTCCTCTACGGCCAGGAGGTCGTCCGGGAGAAGGGATTGTCCGTACCCCACCCGGAACTCCACCGGCGCCGTTTTGTCCTCGAACCGCTGTGCGAGCTGGCCTCCTATGCGATCCATCCCTCCTTCGGAGTCTCCGTGCGCGGACTGTTTGATCGCCTGAATGACGAGGCACGGGTGGAACAATATGATCCGACGGCGGCAATTTTACGAGAGCACCGGAGATGATAATCAGATTTCTTATCGCCGCTGTTGTGATCTACCTCCTGTATCGGCTGCTCCGGAAAGGGGTTTTCGCAGCGGAAAGAAAATCCGGCGTCGCGGGTCCGAAACCGCCGGCGACCGGCGAGGACCTGATCGAGGATCCCCTTTGCCACACATATGTTCCCGTGAGCAACGCCCACAGGGCCTCCATTGACGGGAAGACGGTTTATTTTTGCAGCCGGAAGTGTCATGATCAATATATGAGAGAGAAAAGGTCAGTTTGAGCCGGAGAGGAGATTCCCGTCATGATCGAGTTTCTGAAGCGGTCTTTTGACCGGCTGCCTATCTCGCCGGGAAAAAAGGAGATCTTCAATCTCCCAAATACCATTTCCCTGCTCCGGATCGGGGTCATCCCCATCCTTTTCCTCCTTCTCCTCTCGCCGGGGCCGGCCATGAGTCTCGTCATCGCCGTCCTGTTTATCGCAGCGGCCCTGACCGATCTTCTGGACGGCTATATTGCCCGTAAGTTTCAGATCGTCACGACGATGGGGAAATTCCTCGACCCGATCGCCGACAAGCTGATTGTCAACACGGCGATGATCCTGATGATCCCCATCGGCCGCATCCCGGCCTGGATCGTTGCCGTCATCGTCATTCGTGATTTCGCCGTGGACGGGATCCGCACCATCGCCTCCTCGGAGAGGATCTTCATCCAGGCTAGCCCGCTGGGCAAGCGCAAGACGCTCTGCCAGATCTTCGCGGTCTCCGCCCTGATGATCCATTACCCCTTCATCGGCGCCGACGCCCATGCGGTGGGCATGGTAATCCTCTACATCGCCCTGGTCCTGACGGTTGTCTCCGGGGTCGACTATTTCATCAAATTCTACCGAATCAGTATGAAAGCTTCGTAAAAAAAGTCCGGATGTTGCATTCCATTTCCCCTCGGAATATTTATGGAAAATACAGCTTTGCCTCGATACTGTTGCTGGTCGGGGAGGGGAAGTTTTTTGTTGACAAAAGGATTCTATTTGTTATAGTCACGCCCCGTCACAACATGAGCGGGCGTAACTCAGCGGTAGAGTGCCACCTTGCCAAGGTGGACGTCGACGGTTCAAATCCGTTCGCCCGCTCCATTTTAAAACCTATCCGGCGGCATAGCCAAGTGGCTAAGGCAGCGGTCTGCAAAACCGTTATTCCCCGGTTCAAGTCCGGGTGCCGCCTCCATTCATGAAAAGGGGGCAGCGATCTTGAGCATGCTCCCTTTTCTTATGAATATACAAGCGAAAAAAGGAAGTCTGACTGCAAGCGAGACAGAAGCGGCGGTAGTCGTGCACTTCGAGGACGAAACCGTCCTTGGCGGTGAGGCGGCCAGGTTCGACAGGACCGGTGGCGGCCTGATAGGCCGGGCCATGGACCTGGGTGATTTTAAGGGGCGGCTGTACCAGATCCTGGTCCTTTATCCCGCGGAAGGTATACCGGTAAAACGGCTGGTCGTCGTGGGGATCGGAAAAAGGCAGGAACTTGCGCTCGAAAGGATCCGCGGGGCCTTTTCGAAGGCCGCACAGCACATCAGGTCCCTCGGCATCGGCGAGTTTTCGACCTCCCTGGATTTTGGAAAGACGGGGCTGCCGCTCGAGCGGACGGCGCAGGCCGTCGTGGAGGGGGTCCGGCTCGGCCTCTACCAGTTTACACCCTTCAAGACCGTCGAGCGCGATCAGATCCGGGAAATCGCCGATTTCACTATTTTCGTAGAGGATAAGGACTCCCTGCGGATCGTCAGGGCCGCCGTGAAAACGGCGGAGGCGATCGCCGACGCGGTCTGTTTCGCGCGCGACATCGTCTCGATGCCGGCCAACGAGATGACGCCGGCCTCTCTTGCCGAGCAGGCGAGGGCAGTTTCCAGGGGAAAGAAGATCGCCTGCCGCATCCTGGGCGCCGACAAGATGAGGGAACTCGGGATGAACGCCCTGCTGGGTGTGGCTGGGGGAAGCGATCAGCCGCCGCAGTTGATCGTCATGGAATATCGGGGATGCAAGAAGTTCGGGCCTCCGCTCGCCATTGTCGGTAAGGGACTCACCTTTGACAGCGGCGGGATTTCCCTCAAACCGTCCGAAAAGCTGGAACTCATGAAGGACGATATGGCGGGCGGGGCGGCGGTTATTGCCGCCGTGCAGGCCACCGCCCGGCTCGGCCTGCCGGTCAATCTCGTCGGAATCGTCCCGGCGGCGGAGAATCTCCCCAGCGGGAAGGCCTACAGGCCCGGCGACATCCTCAAATCCCTCTCGGGACAGACGATCGAGATCGTCACGACAGACGCCGAAGGGCGCCTGATCCTCGCGGACGCCATGACCTATGCGTGCCGCTACAAACCCGCCGCCATCATCGACCTGGCGACGCTAACCGGGGCCTGCGTAGTGGCCCTGGGGGAACACGTGGCGGGCATGATGGGGACGGACGAAAGGCTCAAAAGCGCGCTCCGAGAGGCAGCCGATCTTACAGGAGAAAGGGTGTGGGAGCTGCCGCTCTGGGAAGAGTACCATGAATTGATCAAAGGGGAGGCGGCGGATTACAGGAACTCCGGCGGCAGGGCCGGCGGGGCCATCACGGCGGCGGCTTTTCTGAGCAAATTTGCCGGGGGCTATCCCTGGGTCCATCTGGATATCGCAGGACCCGCCTGGCTGGCAAAGGAAAGGCCTTATATCCCCAAGGGCGCCTCGGGGGTCGGGGTCCGCCTTCTGGTGGAGTTTCTCCGCAACTGGAGAGGACAGGTCAACGGCGCCGGCAGGGCCGTTTAAGCCCTATCCTTCTAAAAAGACGACAGATAAAAATATCTGCGCCGCTTGAAAAAAAACTTGCTTTTTTAAAAAAGTGATGTTAGGGACAGCCATCCGCCCGGATATGCGTAAATTGCGCCTGGGATCTGATTTGATTGATTTGATTGGCGGGACAGGAAAAAGTTGGGTGTCAGTAACGCGCAGGATAATCGAACCACGCCGGCTCAGGAAAGCGTCCTGAGAAGGTGTGGTTTTTTTATGGCTGCCGGGAGCGGACCCGGCGGGGGTAAATTTTAGGAAAGGAGGGTGCAAGGCTTTGGCAGAAGGCAAGGTGAAATGGTTTAACGAGAAAAAGGGATTCGGCTTTATCGAGAACGATGAAGGCGGGGATGTTTTTGTTCATTTTAGCGCCATTCAGGGCGAAGGCTTCAAGACTCTTTACGAGGGTCAGAGGATTCGCTTTGATGTTGAACAGGGCAAGAAGGGGCCTGCCGCAGTAAACGTACAGCCATTATAAGATGCAGCGACCTGCGGATGCCCTGGCCGCCGCCGGCAGCCGGGGCATTTTATTGTCCATTTCCCGACCCCCGCACCCTTCGGGCAAGCTCAGGGCGGATCAACCTTTGCGGCGGGCTTAGCCTGCCCCGAGTTTATCGAAGGGCCGAACCGCCGGCGGGAGCTCCGCTGCGGCGGCAGCGGCACTAAAAAAACTCCCATGTCCGCTGCCGGAATCCTGCTTGCAAATCTTTCTATGCGATGATTGCTCAAGACGCGCTCAGTGTCTTCAGGGACAGGTACAACCTGCTCGTAGTTCTGGGGCCTACAGCATCGGGGAAGACGTGGCTCGCCGTCCGCCTGGCAAGGATCATAAGCGGCGAGATCATCTCCGCCGACTCCCGTCAGGTCTATAGGGGAATGGATCTGGGGACGGGGAAAGATCTTGCGGCATATCGCCAGGGCGGATCGGAAGTTCCCTTTCATCTGATCGACATCATCACACCTGCCGAGGAATTCAGCGTCTTTGACTTCAAGGAGCGTTATTGCCGTTGCTTCCTGGAAATAACGGGACGGGGAAATATCCCGATCCTGACGGGCGGAACCGGTTTGTACCTGGATGCGGTCGTCAGGGACTACCGCCTGCCGGCGGCGCCCGAGAATCGCGTTTTACGCGAGGAACTCGCGGGACAGGAAATGGCGGTTCTCCGCCGCCGTTTACTTGCCCTTCGCCCGGCCGCGCACAATACCACCGATCTTCAAGATAGAAAAAGGCTCATCCGGGCGATCGAGATTGCCGAATTCCTCCGGGATCACCCCGGAGAGGCCGAACCTCCGGCGAGGACAATCCCGCTGGTCATAGGGATACGCTGCCGGAGAGACGTCCTTCGCCAAAGGATCGCGGCCCGCCTTGAAGCAAGGCTGGCGGCAGGGATGGTCGAGGAGGTGCGGCGGCTTCACGCCAGCGGCGTCCCGTGGGACCGGCTCGACGCATTCGGTCTGGAATACCGCTATATCGCCTTATACCTTCAGGGGAAAATGGCAGAGAAAGAAATGTTTCAGACGCTCAATACGCGCATTTGCCAGTTTGCCAAACGGCAGGAAACCTGGTTCAGGGGCATGGAAAGAAAGGGCGTCAGGATCAACTGGATCGAGGGCGCCGATGAGGCGGCCGCCCTCGAGGTGATCGCCGGCAGGACGGCATGAGCCCGAACGGGACCCGAATAGTTGCTTGACTGCCCTATCCGTTTTGAATATACTCCGCCCCTCCGTTCGTCCTGCCGACGAGAGCGGCAGGACGAAAAAGGGAACGGGACGGGAATGAGGCGGTACGGTAATAAAACAACTTCCGGGGAGGAATGAGCGTGATAAAAAATAAAGGGCGGTTTGTCGTCGTAGCGGCCTGTCTGCTGGCAATGCTTGCGGGCTGCGATTCGAAGGAGGAAAAGGCAAAGGCGGCGCCGCCGGTGATGGCGCCGAGCCAGGAAGTCGCCGCCGCGCCGCAGGCCGCGCCGGTTGCCGAACCGGCGACACCTGCAAAGAGCGGCGAGACCGGCCAGGTCGCGGTGGAAGTGGATGGGATCAAGCTGACCAAGGGGGACCTCGACAGGGAATTGCAGAAAAAACTGGCGGCGCTCAAAGATCAGATCCCAGCCGGGAGCCTTGATCAAGCCAGGGCGGAGATCCGGAAGGGCCTGGTGGATGATTTCGTCGTCCGCACCCTCCTCGACAGGGAGATCGCCGGCAGGAAGATCGCCGCGACCGACAAGGAGATCGCGGACGTCATGGAGGAAATCAAATCCCAGCTCCCCCCGGGCGTCGCCTTGGAAGATATGCTCAAGAAGAACATGATGGATGCCGCGAAGATGCGCGAGGATATCGGGTTCAACGTCCGGATCAACAAACTGATCGCCCAGGAACTCGGAAACAAGGCCAAGGCAACGGATAAGGAAATCGGCGATTTTTATGGCAAGAACAGGGATAAATTCAAGAAGCCCGAGACAGTCCGCGCCCGGCATCTCCTGGTGGCCAAGGCCCCCGAAGATACCGAAAAGCTCAAGGCGGATAAAAAGGCGAGAGCGGAAGAACTCAGAAAGCAGCTGGCGGGCGGCGCGGATTTCGCCGAACTGGCCGCGAAGAATTCCGATTGCCCGAGCAAGACAAACGGGGGCGATCTCGGTTCTTTTGCCCGCGGACAGATGGTCAAGCCCTTTGAGGATGCGGCCTTTTCCCAGAAGAACAACGATATCGGGCCGGTGGTGGAGACCGATTTTGGCTTCCATATCATTCAGGTTCTCGAACATCACGCCGAGCAGGTCGTAAAACTTGAAGGGGACGTCAAGAAACGCATCGGCGCCTTTCTCGAACAGCAGAGACAGCAGGCGGCCTTCGACGGCCTTGTGAAGAAGCTCAAGAGCGGCGCGAATATCGTCGTCTACGGAAAATGAGGAGGGGGTGCAGGGGATGAGAAGCAGCAAGGCGGGAAAGGTCTGCGATCGCCTCTGGTATCTCGGCCGGAAGGAATCAGGGATCTACCTCATCGAAGGAGAGAAGGATTCGCTTGTCATCACGGGAGGGATGAGCTACCTGGCGCCGCTTGTCGTCGAGCAGTTGAGCGCCTTCGGCATCGAGGAAAAAATGATAGTAAAAATGCTCATCCTCCATGCCCATTTTGATCATGTGGGGCTATTCCCCTTTTTCAAGCGCCGCAACCCGGCAATCGAGCTGTGCGCCTCGGCCAGAGCGTGGGAGATACTGGGGATGCCTAAGGGAATCGAGACGATCAACGCCTTCAGCCGTCTGGTCGCGGAAAGGATGGGGATGAGCGAGTCTCCGCCGGGACGCGATCTGGAATGGCGGGACGACCTGAGCGGGACGGCGGTTTCCGAAGGGGATCAAATCGATTTGGGCGGCCTGACGGTCCGGATCCTGGAAACCCCGGGCCACTCATCCTGCTCCATTTCCGCCTATGTCCCGGAGCTTCGGGCGCTCTTCCCCTCGGACGGGGGCGGCATCCCTTATGCCGGGACGATCCTTCCCGCGGGAAATTCGGATTATACCAAGTACCAGGAGAGTCTCCGGAAGCTGGAACCTCTCGAGGTGGACATCCTCTGCGCCGATCATTACGGGTATGTGACGGGGCGGGAGGCGCGGGAGTACATCACCCGGAGCATCACCGCAGCCGCGGAGGAACGGTCCCTGATCGAGGCGATTTACCGGCGCACCGGCTCCATCGAGGAAACGGCCGCGGAATTGACGGCGGGCGTGTACAAGCGGGGGCCGGACTATTTCCTCGCGCCGGAGATCTATGCCGGTGTATGCCGCCAGACGGTCCGTCATATCGCCCGGGCGCTTGAAACCCCGGTCTAGAATCGGAAATCATGCTCCCTCCGCGCGCTGTACATTTTTCGACCCTGTAGCTGCTCGCTGCGCTGCCGGGAAAAAACTCGCGCCTTACGGCGCTCAGACAGTTTTCCCGGCGGGCTCTCCGCTGCGCGCACAGGGTACCCCAAAAAATCTACAATGCGCGCTTACGGGACATGATTTCCAAAGCATTATTAAAAAGAGTGCTCCTTGCCCGGAAACGCGCCGGAACGCACTTCCTCCGCGTATCTTTTGACGGCCTCTCTCATCAGAGGGGCGAGATCGGCGTATTTCTTCACAAAGCGGGGCGTGAATCTCTCAAAGGTCCCCAGCATATCGTTGGTGACCAGGATCTGGCCGTCGCATTTTGCTCCGGCGCCGATGCCGATCGTGGCGATCCCGAGCGAGCGGGTGATCTCGCCGGCCACATCCTCCGGAACGCACTCCAGAACGAGCGAGAAGGCGCCGGCCTCTTCGATGATCCTGGCGTCCTCCATGATCCGCCGGGCCGCTTCATCGCCTCTTCCCTGAACCTTGAAACCGCCGAACTGCTGGATGGATTGCGGGGTGAGCCCCAGGTGGCCCATGACCGGGATGCCGGAGGCGGTCATCCGCCTGATCGCCTCGGCAACCTCTCTTCCCCCCTCTAACTTGACCGCCTGGGCGTCCGTCTCTTTCAGGAAACGGCCGGCATTGATAAGGGCGTCCTCAACGGAAACCTGGTAGGACATAAAGGGCATGTCGCCGACCACCATCGCCCTTCGCGCGCCTCGGCAGACGGCCTTTGTATGGTGGATCATCTCGTCCATCGATACGGGGAGGGTGGTAGAGTACCCCAGGACGACCATCCCCAGCGAATCGCCCACCAGCAGGGCGTCGATGCCGGTCTGATCCAGCAGAAAGGCCGTCGGATAGTCGTACGCGGTCAGCATGCTGATCTTTTCACCCCTTCGCTTCATATCGCGAAAAACGGCCGTCGTTACCCTGGTTGCTTCCGTGGACATGTTTCAACCTCCTTCCAGAATTTTTTTCATCGCCTCCGCCCTTTGCGGGGAGAGGGATCCCTTCTTCAAGGCCAACTCCAGCGTCATGAGACCCATAGCGCGATAGGCCGGCAGGTAGGAGGGAAGCCTTGCTCTGAAAACGGCGAGGTGCTGTTCGATGGTGCCCCCGTCGCCCCTGGCGATCGGCCCGGTAAGCGCCCGAACGGTCCCTTTCGCTTCGATGTTGTTGAGCGTGCCCCGGACCAGGGGCCAGAAGGCGCGGATCGCCTCTTCCCGGCTCAGCCCGAGCGAAAGGTAGATCTCCTCGACCATGTGGATCAGCGCGGTGAGGTAATTTGAGGCCAGACAGGCCGCCGCATGATAGAGGGGCTTGATGGCCTCTGGCACTTCAAAGGGGATGCCGCCCAGTTCCCGGACCAGGGCGAACGACCAGTCGCGGAGATCGTCACCGGCCGTGACGCCGAAGGTGCTCGAGGGGATGTTCCGTATGGCGCCTTCGAGGTCGGCGAAGGATTGAATGGGATGAATGCAGGCCACGCCAGCCCCGGCTTCTCTGGCAGGTTCCAGGAGATCAAGCCCGCCCGCTCCGCTCATGTGGACGACCTTGTCCCCTTGCTTGAATCCTCCTTTTTGGGCAATCTCGCGGCAGACGGGGGCGATGCTGTCGTCGGGCGTTGTGATGAAGATGCAGGTGGCAAGTGAGGCGGCCTGGAAGTTCGCGTCCGCCGGAAAAGGCGTGCCCCCCGTGTAGCGGATCCGTTCCCTGAGCGAGTCGGGGGAGCGGCCGGTCGCCGCGACGACGGGATAGCCGGCCCTGGAAAGCAGATGGCCGATGGCCGTTCCGGCCCGGCCCAGGCCGATGATGGCGATTTTTTCTTTGCCCTGTGAGCTGATCGGCATCAGGCGCCCCTCATGAAAAAAACCTCCCGCAAAATCCCCGGGAGGCCGTGACGGCAAGCCTGATCATCGTCAAGAAGTTTTACCCGTCTCGGTCCGCGCCGGGGATCCAAGCAGTGGTTCACGACTAACACAGATGCCCGCGGGCAGTCAACTGAATTTCCTGACTTGTATTCAAGGCCCTTGTTGTATATTATCCGAACAAACGAGAAGGGACGGCGCGCATGGATAAGGTTGATCTGATGGTTTTCGATCTGGACGGGACCCTTGTAATGTCGGGGGAAGATCTGATCGCGGCCGTGAACCACACTCTGCAGGCGCTCGGGCTGCCTGCGCTTGCCCCCGAGACCGTCCGGGGGTTCATCGGCGACGGGGTGGAGATCCTCGTCAGCAGGGCCCTCGGCCCCCATTCAGACGAATGCCTGGAGCGGGCGATGGAGGTGTTCTCGGCCCATTACACGGAACACCTGCTCGATCACACAACGCTCTATCCCGACGTCCTGACCGTCCTCGATCATTTCCACGACAAGAAAAAGGTGATCCTGACCAACAAGACGCAGCGCTATGCAGTCAGGGTGGCGGAGGGGCTGGGGATAGCCTCCCGCTTCCTGGAGATCGTCGGCGGGGGCCAGGCGCCTTACTCGAAACCGGATCCAAGGCTGCTGCAGATTGTCATGGAGAAATGGGGTGCACAGCCGGCGCGGACGGTCGTGATCGGCGACGGCGTCAACGACATCCTCCTGGCCCGGCGGGCCGGGGCGCTCAGCTGCGCGTTTCTGGGCGGCCTGACCGGGGGGGACATCCTTCTCTCCCTTGCCCCCGACCGGACCTGCGAGAACCTGATGGAAATCAAGGCTTTCTATATCTGAACAACTATGCTCAAACAGGTAAGGAAAACCGTTGAGGATTACGCCATGCTGGCGCGGGGCGATCATCTGCTCGTTGCGGTTTCGGGCGGCCCCGATTCCGTGGCCCTCCTGTACGCGCTTGTTCTCATGTCCGCCGAATATCAACTGCGCCTGACGGCGGCGCACCTCAACCACGGCCTCCGGGGTGCGGAGGCGGGCAGGGAGGAGGATTTTGTCCGCCGTCTCTCGGCGGACATGGGGCTTGATTGCATCTGCAAAACGGTCGACATCCGCGCGCTCCGAAAGGGAAGGGGGCAATCGCTGGAGGAGACCGCGCGGGAAGAGAGGTACCGGTTTCTGAAGGAAACGGCCTCAATATGCGGAGCCGTTAAGATCGCCACCGGGCATCACCGCGACGATCAGGCAGAAACGGTGCTGATGAATCTGCTTCGGGGGAGCGGTCCCGAGGGACTCAAGGGGATTGCGCCGGTATGGGAGACCCGGATCATTCGTCCCCTGCTCAATGTGGCAAGAGAGGAAATCCTGGAGTTTCTCCGGGAAGAGGGGCTTGAGCACATGACCGACAGCTCCAATCTGAGCACCGTCTTCCTGCGCAACAGGATCAGAAACGATCTGCTCCCGGAGTTGAAAAAAAACTACAATCCCCGGATTGTCGCGGGGCTCTCCCGGACGGCCGAGATCATCCGCCGGGAGGACGATTATCTGCAGAACACAGTCCGGGAGCAGATCGCCCGCTGGGGGATCGTTCTGGAGAGGGGAGAGCTGCTGCTGCCCCTAACGGAGTTTCTCGGCATGCATGAGGCCCTCCAGGGACGGATCATTAAATTTCTGCTGGAGTCCTTCATCCCCTCGGGAAGGGGGATCGGCTATCGCCATATCGATGCCGTTCTGGGACTTTGCCGTAATGGCCTGGACCGCCGCGCATCACTGGATCTTCCCTGCCTGATCGGCGTGAAAATACAGGGGGACATCCTCCGGATCGTTAGGGAGAAAAGCCGAATCGCAAGAGGCGCAAGAAGGCCGCCGCCCGCCGGGTATTCATACCCCATGGATGTCCCCGGAGAAATATTTCTGCCGGAGACAGGCGCGACGATCCGCTGCGAGTTGATTGAAAAGCCGCACTTTTGGGCCATGCGGGAGCTGCCGGAGATGGCATTTATGGATTATGAGCGCCTCGTTCCTCCCCTGATCGTGAGGAACGCGCGGCAGGGCGACAGGATGGCCCCGCTGGGGATGGGTGGGACGAAAAAATTGAAGTCCTACTTCATTGACCGGAAGATCCCGTTTTCCCACCGGCAGAAAATCCCGCTGCTTGTGGATGCCCGGTCGGTGGTCTGGATCGCCGGCGAGAGGATCTGCGAACGGGTGAAGGTGACCGCCGGGACGACAAGGGTTTTGAAGGTGGAAATGGAAAGCAGAAATGGTTTGAAATAGACGCGGCATTATTATAATAGAGTACACCGGCAAGATGGAGAGGCGGCCGTTTATAAAGACGGCCGGCCTGAAGCTTTTTATATAAGGAGAAAATCCAATTGAATCCCCTGCAAAAAAACATTGCGCTGTGGCTGGTGATTAGCCTCGTGTTCGTGATGATCTACCACCTGTTCAACCAGCCCAAGACCGCCCAGATCGATATCATCTACAGCGATTTTTTAAGCCAAGTGGACAAAAACCGGATCGCCGAGGTGACTATCCAGGGAGACAACATCTCCGGAAGGATGTCCGACGGAAAGGCCTTCAAAACCTATGCCCCTAAAGACGCGGGCGTCATTGCCCAGCTCAAGGAAAAAGGAGTCAGGATCTCCGCCAAACCGGCCGACGATTCGCCCTGGTATATGACCGTCCTGGTCTCCTGGCTCCCGATGCTGCTTCTGATCGGCGTCTGGATATTTTTCATGCGACAGATGCAGGGAGGGGGCGGCAAGGCTATGGCCTTCGGAAAAAGCCGCGCCCGGCTGGTCACCGACAAATCGAAAAAGGTGACCTTCGCCGATGTGGCCGGCATCGAGGAGGCCAAGGCCGAACTCCAGGAGGTCATCGATTTCCTCCGGGACCCCAAAAAATACACCCGGCTGGGTGGGAGGATCCCCAAAGGACTGCTCCTGGTGGGACAGCCGGGGACGGGTAAAACCCTCCTCGCACGGGCGATTGCCGGCGAGGCGGACGTGCCGTTTCTGAGCATCAGCGGCTCCGATTTCGTGGAGATGTTCGTCGGGGTCGGCGCGTCGCGGGTCCGGGATCTGTTCAACCAGGGCAAGAAGAATGCCCCCTGCATCATCTTCATCGACGAGATCGATGCGGTGGGGCGCCATCGGGGGGCCGGTCTGGGAGGCGGGCACGATGAAAGGGAGCAGACCCTCAATCAACTCCTCGTTGAGATGGACGGCTTTGAATCCAACGAGGGGGTAATCCTCGTTTCGGCCACGAACAGGCCTGACGTTCTCGATCCCGCCCTGCTCCGCCCCGGCCGTTTCGACCGGCAGGTCGTCGTGCCGCTGCCGGACGTCAAGGGGAGGGAAAAGATCCTGCATGTCCACGCCCGGAAGACCCCCCTCGCGGAGGACGTCGATTTTGCCGTCATCGCCCGCGGCACGCCCGGTTTCTCCGGGGCGGACATCGAAAATCTCGTGAACGAATCGGTCCTGTTCGCCGCCCGGTTCGGCAAGGACAAGGTGGGCATGAGCGACTTCGAATATGCCAAGGACAAGGTCCTCATGGGAACCGAACGCAAGAGCATGGTCATCAGCGATGCCGAGAAACGAAATACCGCCTATCATGAATCGGGACACGCCCTGGTGGCCAGGATGCTGCCCGGAACGGACCCGATCCATAAGGTCACCATCATCCCGCGTGGCCACGCCCTGGGCGTGACGCAGCAGTTGCCGGTGGACGAAAAGCACACCTATCCGCGGGAATATCTGATTAACAACATCGTCATCCTCCTGGGGGGGCGCGCCGCCGAGGAGCTGGTCCTCAAGGACTTCACCACCGGCGCCGGCAACGACATCGAACGCGCTACCAATCTTGCCCGAAAAATGGTTTGTGAGTGGGGGATGAGCGAAGAAATGGGGCCCCTGAGCTACGGGAAGAAAGACGAGCAGATCTTCCTGGGGCGCGAATTTGCGACCCACAAGGACTACAGCGAGGACACCGCCCAGCGGATCGACAGGGAGATATCGCAGATCGTGATGACATGCTACGAGACCGCCAAGAAGATCCTGTCGGAGCGTATTGATATCCTCCACCGGATCGCTTCGGAGCTTCTGGTCAAGGAGGTCCTCAATGCCCCCGAACTCGACGAGATCATCGGAGTAGGGCCTCTGCAGGATGTTGTGGCTTTGGCTGCGGAAGCGACGGACTATGGTCAGTCCGGGAAGGCGTCGCAAATCCCCGGATAAGAAAATGGAAGAGCCCGAGGCGCGATTCATTCATCTGACCTCCGAGACAGAGGCGCGGGATCTCCTTAACGGGGTGGGGGCCGATCAGTACGGTATTGAGGCCATACTCCCCAAGATGATCCACGTAAATATCCTTCTCGAAGGACTGGAGTGCGGGGTCGCAAGCATAATCAAACAGGAAATGCTCTCCCTCGGCGGGGACGCGGCCGTAGCCTCAGGGACGGCGGCCTGCAGCATCCCCCGAACGGACGTCGTTCTGACGGGGACAATCAAACAGGTCCGGCGGTTTGCTGATAAAATCGCTTCCCGCCCCTTTGGCTTGCAGGCGATATCCGGCCGGATCAGCGACGTCATAAAGAATGCCTTTGCCGAGTCCGTAACGGTCCGAACGGCGCGAAGAGAGCTGCAAATCGGTAAAAAGACGCTGCTCATGGGGATCCTCAACTGCACGCCGGACTCCTTTTCCGACGGCGGAATTTATGCCTCGCCGGAGAAGGCGGTGGAAGAGGTGCTCAGGATGGCGGAGGAAGGGGCGGATATCATCGACATCGGCGGCGAGTCGACCCGCCCCGGTTCGGACCCGGTCCCCGCGGAGGAGGAACTCAGGCGGGTGATCCCCGTGATCCGCGGGATTGCCGGCAGGATCGACCTCCCCCTGTCGATAGATACCATGAAGGCGGCCGTGGCGAGGGAGGCCCTGGCAAACGGGGCGGAGATCGTCAATGACGTCAGCGCGATGACCTTCGATGCCTCCATGGCCAAGGTCGTCGCCGAATCCGGGGCCACCGTCGTCCTCATGCACATGCGGGGCAGGCCGAAAGAGATGCAGAAGGGGGACCTGAGCTACCGTTCCCTGCGGGGCGAGATCATTGCCTACCTCCGGGAACGCATCGAAAAGGCGGGTGAATACGGCATCGCTCCCGAACAGATCATGGTCGATCCGGGGCTGGGATTCGGCAAGACGGCCCAGGACAGCATGCGCTTGGTCCGTTACCTCAGCGAGTTCAAGGTTCTGGGAAGGCCGATCGTGATCGGCCCATCCCGCAAATCCTTTATCGGCGCGATCACCGGAGGCGAACCCCGGGAGAGGCTGGAGGGGACGGCCGCGGCGGTCACTGTCGCCATCATGAACGGGAGCCGGATCGTTCGGGTCCACGACGTGGCGGCGATGAAAAAGGTGGCGGCCGTGGCGGACGCCCTGGTCTGGGCTTAGGGAGGGCGCAAGGCGGTGGCCGCGGACCGATCATCCTTTTCCCTGATCTCGGACAGCTCCCGGGAGACCTTTCGGATCGGGGAGATCCTCGGCCGGTTCTTGAAGGGGGGGGACTGCGTCGCCCTGACCGGGGAGTTGGGGGCCGGCAAGACGACACTGACCCAGGGGATCGCCCGCGGGCTGGGCGTTCCAGACAGTTATGCGGTCGCCTCGCCGACGTTTACCCTGATCAACGAGTATCCCGGCAGGGATATGCCCCTCTTCCATGTGGACGTCTATCGTCTGACCGGCCCGGCGGAACTGGACGAGACGGGGTATGAGGAGTGCCTCCTCGGCAACGGCGTGCTGGTCATCGAGTGGGCGGAGAAGGTGCTCGAGGCGGTGCCGGAAGAGGCCCTGTTCATCGTTATTTCCGCGCTGGATGAAAATACAAGAAAAATGGAATTTTCCGGATGCCCGGACAGGATCGGTTTTTGGGAGCGGGCCTTCAGGGAAGGGGGAAGCAAGTAGATGGCGCTTGTAGTTCAGAAGTACGGCGGGACATCGGTCGCCGATATCGACCGGATCGCGAATGTGGCCCGAAAGGTGATCCGGACCAAACAGCAAGGCAACGACGTCGTTGTAGTCCTGTCGGCCATGGCGGGAGAGACGGACCGCTTGATCCGGCTGGCGCAGAGGGCGGCGGAAGAGCCGGACGGAAGAGAGTACGACTCGCTGATCTCCACAGGCGAGCAGGTGGCCGTAACACTGCTGGCGATCATGCTCAACGGCCTGGGCTGTCCGGCAAAATCCTTTCTCGGTTTTCAGGTCAGGGTCCTGACCGACCGGGCCTTCCAGAAGGCCCGGATCATGGAGGTGGACACAACCGCCATCAGGGATGAATTAAAGAAGGGGACCGTCGTGGTGGTGGCCGGTTTCCAGGGCGTGGACCCGGAAAACAACATCACCACCCTCGGCAGGGGGGGATCGGACACCAGCGCCGTGGCCCTGGCGGCAGCTCTGAAGGCGGATGCCTGCGACATCTACACCGACGTCGACGGCGTGTATACGACCGATCCCAACATCTGCCCCCGGGCCCGGCGGCTGGAGAGGATCACCTATGACGAGATGCTGGAGATGGCCAGGGCGGGGGCAAAAGTGCTTCAGCCGCGTTCCGTTGAACTCGCAAAGAAATACAATGTGCCCGTGTATGTAAAATCATCCTTCACGGACGAAGGGGGGACGCTGGTAACGGAGGGGGGGAGGAATATGGAAAAGGAAGTGGTCTCCGGCGTGACCTATGATCGGGATCAGGCGAAAATCACGGTAATCCGCGTTCCCGACAAGCCCGGCGTGGCGGCGCGACTGTTCACGCCCCTTTCGGAGCAAAACATCGTGGTTGATATGATCATCCAGAATGCAAGCAGCGACGCATATACGGATCTGACCTTCACCGTATCCCGGAAGGATCTCCGGGAAGCGACCCGGATCACCACCGAGGCGGCCGGGTCGGTCGGGGCGGCCAAGGTAGAGGTGGACGACAATGTGGCGAAGGTGTCGATCATTGGCGTGGGGATGATCAGCCACTCCGGGGTTGCCGCAAGGATGTTCCAGGCGCTGGCGCGGGAGGGGATCAACATCATGATGATCAGCACTTCCGAAATCAAGGTGTCGTGCGTTGTGGAGGCAAAATACGCGGAGCTGGCGGTGACGGTTCTGCACGACGCCTTCGGACTGGAAAAGGAATAGTAAAGATGCATCTGAGCCAGGGGCAGCGCCTGGGCGCCCTTGCAGTCCTGATCTTTTCCCTGGCTCTCTACGGAGGCGTGCAGCTCAATGCCGGGCGACAGGTTCGGGAATCGTCCCTGCCCTGGGGAGACCAGGGACCGGCGACGGTAGCGGTAGAAGTCAGAGATGATCGGGGATCGACCGGGATATATTTCTTCCCGGAGGGGATAATCCTGCAGGAAATCCTCAAAGCCGCAGGGTTGAAAGAAAAAGCGGAGAAAGAAAGGAAAGCAATCCCCGCCGGCGCTGACGGTTTCACACTGAGAGTCACCCCAGACGAGCAGAGGCCGGAGACAGGCGAGCTGCCGGCAGCCCGGAGGCTTGCCCTGGGGCTCAAGATCGATATCAATCGCGCTACGGAGGAGGATCTTGTCCTCGTTTCCGGCGTCGGCGAAAGGCTTGCCGCAAGAATCGTAGGGCTGAGACGGGAAAAGGGAGGATTTGAAGATCTTGAGGACCTTGCGGCTGTCCCGGGATTAAAGGGATATAGACTGGACGAACTGAGAAAATATCTGACGGTGAAGGCAACGCCCTGATCAGGGGGTCCGATTTCCGTTGCTGTACTTCTGGAGATTATCCAGGACGCGCTTTACGTAGATCTGCGTCTCACGATAAGGCGGGATGCGGTTGTTGTGTCTGAGGACCGCATTTTCACCCGCATTGTAAGCGGCCAGCACCAGGGGCAGATTGCCGTTGAAAAGGTTCATGAGATAGCGAATGTAGCGGACGCCCCCCTCGATGTTGCTCTCGGGCTGGAAGGAATCCCGGACATTGAGCGTGGCCGCCGTAGCTGGCATCAGCTGCATCAAACCCCTTGCGCCAACGGGCGACACGGCCCGGTGATTGAAGTTGGATTCCGCCTTGATGATGGCTTTGACAAGGGCGGGTTCGACGCTGTACTTCTCCGAGGTCCTGGAAATCAACTCGTCGTAGGGGGTGATGTCGCCTTCCAGTTGAATGATCACCCGCTTTTCCTTCATGACGAGGATGTAAGGAAGAGGCGCGGTAGGGACATTGGTCAGGTGGACGACCCCCTCTGCGTCCACGTATTTATATATGTCGGCCCCTCCCTCGGTTGCGGAGGCAACGACGGCCAGAAAAATAAGCGGGAGAGCGAGCCTTTGCAATATTTTCATTCCCCCCCCTTATGACTTGCAGGACTTCTGCAAGATTGTCGTCTCTTGCACGACACTCTTCCGGCGGCTTTTCAGCGCTTTATACTTCAATATCTTTAGCGGTTCAAGTTTTTTATGTTTCATTATCCTTGACACGGCCTGCCGATGGTGATAAAAAACGCCCGCACTTAGTTGAATCGAGTCGGGGCGTGGCGCAGTCTGGTAGCGTATCTGAATGGGGTTCAGAGGGCCGGTGGTTCAAATCCACTCGCCCCGACCAATAAAAAAAGAAAACCGCCTAAAAGGCGGTTTTTTTAATGCCTTACAGAGGCTATCAGATGAATGAGGTTGACAAGGGAGGGGGGCAATGCATATAAAGATTATGATTCTACCATGCGAGAGTGGCGGAACTGGTAGACGCACTGGATTTAGGATCCAGCCCGCCTGAGCGGGTAGGGGTTCAACTCCCCTCTCTCGCACCAATCGAAGGATCTGCGGGCATATTATACAGAAGGAGCATATTGCCGTGAGCGACAGTGCAGCAGTGAACATTGAAAGCATCAGTTCCGTAAAAATGAAGCTGTCTTTTGACATCCCCTGGCTGGATGTGAAAAGCGAACTGGATACGGTTTACCGACAGGTGGGGAAGACCGCCAAGATAAAGGGATTCAGGCCGGGCAAAATCCCGAGGGAGATTCTGGAGCGGTACTACCGCAGGGAGGCGGAGGATGAGACTGCTTCCAATCTGGTGAACCGGCACTACTGGAAGACGCTTCAGGAAAAACAGATTCCCGCGGTGACGAGACCCGAAATCGAGCAGAAGGGGATTGAAGCGGAAAAGGAATTCAGTTTTTCGGCGACCTTTGAGGTGGAACCGGTTGTTGAGCCGAAAGACTATATCGGGTTGGCACTGGAAAAGGAAGAGCCGGTCGTGACGGAAGAAGATTTTGCGGCGAGGATGGAGGAGCTCCGTCGGATGTTTGCGACGATGGAGGAACTGCAAGAGGAGCGCGGGGCGCTCCGCGGGGATTTCGTGACCATCGATTTCGAAGGCTCCGTTGCCGGCGAGGCGATTAAAGAACTGAAGTCAGAGAATTATTTCCTGGAGATCGGTTCCAATGCGTTTGTCCCCGGTTTCGAGGACCAGCTCATCGGCGCGAAGAAAAGCGAAACCGTTTCGATTGCGGTCAAGTTCCCTGAAACCTACCACGCCGCTCATCTGGCGGGAAAGGATGTCGCCTTCACGGTCGGGGTTAAGGGGATCCGTATCAAGAAGCTGCCGGAGATCGATGAAGAATTCGTCAAGAACTTCGAGAGGTACGACTCGCTGGAGGCCCTCAGGGCCGATGTCCGGAAGTCCCTTGAGGAGGATAAAAGGCGCCGGAGCGATGCCGAGCTTGAAAGACTCATAGATGCCAGACTCCTGGCGAACAATGATTTCGAGGTCCCGGGATCACTGGTGGAGCGGCAAATCTATTACATGATATCCGATACGCAGCGGAGGATGGCGGCCGGGGGCATGGACCCGAAGCAGGCGGCCGATTTGAGCTTCAGGCTTCATGATCAGTTTCGGGAAGAGGCGCTGCGAACCGTAAAAGTAGGCCTGCTGCTAAGAAGCATTGCCGAGAAAGAGGGTCTGCAAGTAGCAGAAGACGAGCTGGAAAAGGAGATCCGGGAGATTGCCATGCAGAGAGGTCAGGATTATCGGATTGTCCGGGAAAAGCTTGAAAAAGACGCTCTGATCGACAATATCAGCAATGTACTCCTGAACCGGAAGACCTATGAGTTCCTGCGGGAAAAGGCAACGATCACCCCGATCAGGAAAGAAAGGATCGAAAGCGCGGAGGAAGGGAAATGACCCTCATACCTATGGTGGTGGAGCAGGACGGGCGCGGGGAGAGAGCCTTTGACATCTATTCAAGGCTTCTGAAGGACCGCATCATTTTCCTCGGGACGGGCATCAATGACGAGGTCTCTAATCTGGTGATCGCCCAGATGCTCTATCTCGAATCAGAGGACCCGGACAAGGAGATATTTTTTTACCTCAACACGCCCGGCGGCCATGTCAGTTCGGGCCTGGCGATTTATGATACCATGCAGTACATAAAACCGGCCGTCTGCACGGTCTGCATGGGACAGGCGGCCAGCATGGGCGCGCTGTTACTGGCGGCCGGACGGAAGGGGAAAAGGTACGCCCTGCCCCATTCGCGGATCCTTATCCACCAGCCGTTGGGCGGATTTCAGGGACAGGCGACGGATATCGACATTCAGGCGAGGGAGATTCTCCGGCTGAAGGAGGACCTCAACATGATCCTGGCCGAATTGACGGGGCAGCCTATGGTAAAAATCACCGCCGATACGGAGCGCGATTATTATATGACGGGCGTGCAAGCCAAGGAGTATGGTATAATAGATGAAATCATCGTAAAGAAGATTTGACGACAGAAGATTTAACGATTCGGTAAGCGAGGATTGCATAGTGAAGAAAGGGAGAGACCAACAGGAAGGGAGGGGACTTCTGTTCTGTTCCTTCTGTGGCAAGAATCAAAATGAAGTCAAGAAGCTGGTTGCCGGCCCGACCGCCTATATCTGCGATGAGTGCATCGAGTTGTGCCGCTGCATCGTCGAGGAGGAGTGCGAAAAACCGGGCGCGGACGAGCTGCGCAGAGGAACGCCGGAGCCCAGGGAGATTACCCGGTTTCTGGATCAGTACGTCATCGGCCAGGAAAGAACAAAGAAGGTCCTGTCCGTGGCCGTGTATAATCATTACCGCCGGTTGTTCACGAAGGTGGACATGGGCGGCGTCGAGATCCAGAAGAGCAATATCCTCCTGATCGGACCGACCGGGTCCGGAAAAACGCTCCTGGCCAAGACGCTCGCGAGGATGCTCAACGTGCCCTTCACGATCGCCGATGCGACCACGCTGACGGAGGCGGGCTATGTAGGCGAGGACGTGGAAAACATCATCCTCAGCCTCCTGCAGAACGCCGATTACGATGTGGAGAAGGCGTCTAAAGGGATCGTCTATATCGACGAAATCGACAAGATAGCAAAGAAATCCGGCAATCCCTCCATAACGAGGGATGTGTCGGGAGAGGGGGTCCAGCAGGCCCTGCTCAAGATCATCGAAGGGACGATGGCCAACATCCCGCCCAAGGGGGGAAGGAAGCACCCCCAGCAGGAGTTTATTCAGGTGGACACGACGAACATCCTGTTCATCTGCGGGGGGGCCTTCAACGATCTGGACGATATCATCGCCCGCCGGATCGGCGCCAACACCATGGGATTCGGAGCGGACATCAAGAGCAAGAAGCATAAGGGGACCGACCCTATTCTGCAGGAGGTCCGGCCGGAGGACCTGCTGAAATTCGGACTGATCCCGGAGTTTATCGGCAGGCTGCCGGTTATCGCGACCTTGAACGAACTGACCCAGGATGAACTAATCCACATTCTTGTGGATCCGAAAGACGCCATCATCAAACAGTATCAGAAGCTCTTTGAGCTGGAAGGGGTCAAACTGAAATTCACCGAGGGCGCGTTTAGGGCCGTTGCCAAGCTATCGGCGGAGAGGAAGTCGGGGGCGCGCGGCCTGCGGGCCATTCTGGAAAATACGATGCTCGATATCATGTACGATTTGCCTTCCACGCATGATGTAAAGGAATGCGTGATCGGCGAGGAAGTCGTGCTCAACAAGGAAAAGCCGATCCTCCTTTTCGAAAAGAAATCGGAAACGGCTTGATTTTAAGGCTTATCAGCAGAAAGAAGACTAAATGTTCGATCGTGAAAAATACAGGGATGCGGGTGAGCGGATCACGGACATCCCCCTTTTGCCGCTTCGGGACGTAGTGGTCTTCCCCCACATGATCGTTCCCCTCTTTGTGGGAAGGGAAAGGTCCATTGCCGCTCTGGAATCGGCGATGAAGGAAGAAAAGGGGATCTTTCTGGTCGCCCAGAAAAGCGCCCAGAAGGACGACCCAGGCGAGCAGGACATCCATCAGATCGGGACGATCGGGATAATCATCCAGCTTTTGCGCCTGCCCGACGGCACGGTAAAGGTGCTGGTCGAGGGGAAGAAGAGGGGGATCATCCGCAGGTACATCCCCAGTGACGATTTCTTCCTGGTCCGCGCCGAGGAGATGGAAGATCTTGACATAGCGGACAACGTCAGGGTGGAAGCCCTGATGAGAAGCGTCCGGGAGTCGTTTGAAACCTACGCCAAGATGACCAAAAAGGTGCATCTGGAGATGGTGGGGACCATCGCCTCCATCGATGATCCCTCAAAACTGGCCGACGTCGTCATTTCCCAGATCAACGCCAAGCTGGACGACAAGCAGAAGATTCTTGAGATCGCCAGCGTCCCCGAGAGGATGGAAGTGATCTACGAGCTGATGCTCTCGGAGATCGAAATCCTCCAGGTTGAGGAGAAGATAAAAAGAAGGGTCAAGAAACAGATGGAAAAGACCCAGAAGGATTACTACCTCAACGAGCAGATGCGGGCCATCCAGAAGGAAATGGGGGAGAAGGACGATTTCCGTAATGAAATCGCTGAACTGGAAAAGAGGCTCAAACAAAAGAAACTTTCCGAAGAGGCCCACAAGAAGGTCAGGCAGGAAATCAAGAAGATGCAGATGATGGCGCCGATGTCCGCGGAAGCTACGGTGGTCCGCAACTACATCGACTGGCTGCTGGACATGCCCTGGTCCGAGAAGACGGATAACTGCCACACCCTGGTCGAATCCGAGAAGATCCTGGAAGAGGATCATTACGGACTCAAGCAGGTCAAGGAACGAATCATCGAATACCTGGCCGTCCAGACCCTCGTCCAGAAGAACAAGGGGCCGATCCTTTGCCTTGTCGGACCGCCGGGTGTCGGAAAGACATCGATCGCCAAGTCGGTGGCCCGCGCCACAAACCGGAAGTTTGTCCGGCTTTCTCTGGGAGGGGTCAGAGACGAAGCCGAGATCAGGGGGCACAGGCGAACCTATATCGGCGCCATGCCGGGAAAGATCGTTCAACTGCTCAAGAAGGCCGGAACGAACAACCCCGTGTTCTGCCTCGACGAGGTGGACAAGCTGTGCTCCGATTTTCGCGGCGATCCCTCGTCTGCGCTGTTGGAGGTCCTGGACCCCGAGCAGAATTACGCCTTTAACGACAATTATCTGGAGGTGGACTACGACCTCTCCGATGTCATGTTCATCACCACGGCCAATATCCTCCAGACGATCCCGCCGCCCCTCCAGGACCGGATGGAGGTCATCCGCCTGGCCGGCTATACGGAGCCGGAAAAACTCAATATCGCCAAACGCTTCCTTGTACCCAAGGAGATGGAAGCCAATGGGCTGAAAAACGGGGGGGTCCTTTTTACCGACGGCGCGTTGTTGACGATCATCCGTCAATATACGAGGGAGGCGGGGGTAAGAAACCTGGAGCGGGAAATCGCTTCCATCTGCAGGAAGGTGGCCAAAAAAATCGTGACGGACGGCGGGGAAAAGCGGATCCGGATTTCTTCGAAATCGGTCCCCGGTTATTTAAGCGTTCCCAAATTTCGCCACGGGGAGACCGAAGGAAGGGATGAGATCGGACTGGCCGTCGGGCTTGCCTGGACAGAGGTCGGCGGGGAACTCCTGGCGATCGAGACCTCCCTCATGCAGGGTACCGGGAAGATGACCCTGACCGGGAAACTCGGGGATGTGATGCAGGAGTCGGCGCAGGCGGCGCTCACCTACGTCCGCGCCCGGGCGAGGCAACTCGGATTGCCGGAAGGATTCTACAAGGAGACGGATATCCATGTCCATGTGCCGGAGGGCGCCATCCCCAAGGACGGGCCGTCCGCGGGGATCACCATGGCCGCGTCCATAGCCTCTGCTTTCATCCGGCGCAAGGTCAGGGGCGATCTGGCCATGACGGGGGAGATCACCCTCAGGGGCAGGGTGCTGCCGATCGGCGGGCTTAAGGAAAAGCTCCTTGCCGCCCACCGGGGGAATATCCGCAAGGTCATAATCCCCAAGGACAACGAGAAGGACCTGGCGGACGTCCCGGCCAACATCCTGAAGGACCTTGAGATCATCTTCGTGGAGCATGTCGACGAGGTCCTGAAGGTTGCGCTTCTCCCCGAGGAGAAGATGGAGGAGACGGAGAGGCCGGAGAATGGAACCACGCCCTTCCGGGAAGCGGCAGCGGAGCTGACCAGCATCCCCCTGTCCGGAGTTAGTTCCGGGATGCCGGGGAAAGGGGACAACTTAGTCCTTGACAAGGGGAGGCATAGCTGTTAGAAAGCGCGGCAGAAAAAAGGCGCGCACGGGCGGGTAGCTCAGCTGGGAGAGCGCCACGCTTACACCGTGGAAGTCACAGGTTCAAGTCCTGTTCCGCCTACCATGAAAATCGAGAAACCAGAAAGCAGGCCGGATCGTTCAGCGGCTGCCGGGGTTTCCCTGACGGATAAAAAAATTTGTGTTCGGGGTCGTAGTTAAGTCGGTTATAACGCCGGCCTGTCACGCCGGAGGCCGTGGGTTCGAGTCCCATCGACCCCGCCAATCACACAGGGGGTTGACCATCCATGGTCAGCCCCTTTTTTATCAAGGGACGGAGCCCTGTTTTCCCCGGAAAATAGGGCTCCGTCTCCTCCCCATACAGGTGTTCCGAGGTATCGACTATTGTGCTTCAGATAACGGCGTATTTAAGGCATTTGTCTCTTCCTCTGCCGATGGCCGCCCTGTCGGGCGTGCTCGTCTTTTTGTCTTTTCCGAAATTCGGCCGGGGGATCATCGCGTGGATAGCGCTGATCCCCCTGTTTTATGCCTTGAGGAACGCCAGGCCGGCGGAAGGATTCAGGCTCGGCTTTCTTACCGGCTTTGTCGCGCAGACAGGCATCCTCTATTGGATCGTCTATGTGGTCGTCCAGTACGGCCGCCTCCCGATTTATGCGGGGATTGCGGCAATGCTGCTTCTGGCCGCATACGTGGCTCTTTATACGGCTTGTTTTGCCATGGGCGTTGCCTACTTCCGGCAAAGGGGGATTCATCTTTTCCTGGCGGCGCCCCTGTTGTGGACGGTGCTTGAATTCGCGCGCTCCCATCTCCTGACGGGATTTCCCTGGGAAAACCTGGCCTACTCCCAATATCTCCAGGGCGGGATCATACAGATTTCTGATATCACCGGGATCTACGGGATCACCTTTGCGATTGTCCTGGTCAATGCGGTCATCGTTGAAATGCGGCCGGGGACAGGCAGGGAGGTGCGCCTGGCGGGGGGGATCTCCGTCCTTGTCGTCCTCGGCGCAATATACGGTTACGGGCATTTTCGGGCCGCCGAGATCAGAGTGGCCTTGAGCGGCGCGCCCGGGATAGCCGTTTCCCTTATCCAGGGAAACATCGATCAGAGCGTCAAATGGGATCCCAGGTACCAGAAGGAAACGCTGGAGATCTACCGCTCCCTGTCCGCAGCGGCGATTCCTGCTCCGGAGGGCAGGGGAGGGGGTCTGCTTGTCTGGCCGGAAACGGCAGCGCCTTTCTATTTCCAACGCCCCGATTCCCTGCAGGCGGAGGTCGTCGATATCGGCAGGAGAGCCGGTGTTTCCCTGCTTTTCGGCAGCCCCAGCTATGAGGAAAACGTAGGGCGCATGGATTACATGAACAGCGCCTATCTCCTCAGACCGGACGGGACGGTGAGCGGCAGATACGACAAGGTTCATCTTGTCCCTTACGGGGAATATGTGCCGCTGCGGAAATTATTCCCATTCGTTGGCAAGATGGTAGCCGGAGTTGGGGATTTCCGGCCCGGCGAGGGATTCCACTCTCTCGCGGCCGACAGTTTCAGTCTGGGGGTCCTGATCTGTTACGAGGGGATCTTTCCGGAAGCGGGGAGGGATTACAAGCGGGCGGGGACGAACCTTCTGGTCAATATCACCAACGATGCCTGGTTCGGCAGGACGTCGGCGCCGTACCAGCACCTCTCGATGACGGTCTTCAGGGCGGTTGAAAACCGCCTTTATCTCGTACGGGCGGCCAATACCGGGATCAGCGCCATTGTCGATCCGGCGGGGACGATCCTGAATCGGACGGGTATTTTTGAAAGGACCGTTCTCAAAGGCGAGGTAAAATTCATTGACATAAAGACCTTTTATGCGTCATATGGTGATATGTTTGTTTATATATGCGGAATGGCGCTGCTGATCCTGTTAATTATCTCAATCAGAAAAAGGAGACTGCAACATGCTGGAAGGAATTCGTGAAACGTTCAGCGATCTGAGGAGAAGAATAGAAAATATGGGAGAGTGTCTTTGACCTCCCGGAAAAGGAACTCCGCATCCGGGAACTGGAGAAGGAGTCCCAGCGCGAGGGTTTGTGGAATGAACCGGACAAGGCGACCGAACTTCTCCGGGAAAAGAGCAGATTGATCGAGATCGTCGAAAAATGGAAGAAGCAGAAGGAAAGTCTCGACGATTTGGAAATTCTTGCCGAGATGGCTTCGGAAGAGCAGGATGAGCGCGCCCAGCGGGAGATCGGTTCGGAACTGCAAAGCCTCCTTGCCGCCGTCCGGGGGGACGAATTGAGAATGATGCTGGGATCGGAGCAGGATCCCATGAACGCCATAATGTCCATTCATGCGGGGGCCGGGGGTACGGAAGCGCAGGACTGGGCGGAAATGCTGCTGCGGATGTATCTGCGCTGGGCTGAGAGAAGGGGTTTCAAGGCGACCATAATCGATTACCTGCCCGGCGATGAAGCCGGAATAAAAAGCGCGACCTGGACGCTGCAGGGCGAATACGCCTACGGCTATGCAAAGGCCGAGATCGGCATCCACCGGCTGGTGAGGATATCTCCCTTCGACGCCGGCGCCCGCAGGCATACGTCGTTTGCCTCCGTTTTCGTCTATCCGGAAGTAGATGACCGGATCGTGATCGAGATAGATGAGAAAGATCTGCGCATCGATACCTATCGCTCGAGCGGCGCCGGCGGGCAGCATGTCAACAAGACGGATTCGGCGGTGAGGATCACCCACCTGCCGACGGGGATCGTAGTCCAGTGCCAGAATGAACGTTCGCAGCATAAAAACAAGGCGATGGCGATGAAATACCTGCGGTCCCGCCTTTACGAGTTGAGGCTTCAGGAACAAAACGAAAAACTCGCCGAGGTCAACAAGACCAAAAAGGACATCGCCTGGGGGAGCCAGATCCGTTCCTATGTGCTGCATCCCTATAAAATGATAAAGGATCACAGGACCAATGTTGAAACGGGCAATGTCAACAAGGTTCTGGACGGCGACCTCGACGAATTTATTGAGGCGTATCTGATGCGTTAGTGTTTGGGGAAATAAAGGAAGTATGCTATAGAAGACGCATTATTGAGGAGCGCTTCAAACTGCGCGCAAGAATATGCCCTCAAGAGCGGGCGTTTTCTGCCGTGCGGATCTGACGGCAAGGAGTTCGAAAAGATGTCCCGAGCAGCGATCTGTGTCACATTGATTATTCTCTTATCCGGTTGCATCGGCCGCCCGATCCCTCCGCTTGCCGGGTCCCCTGTCCGGGAGCAGATAAAAAACGATGTGCCGGCCCCGATGACTGTGCGTCCTCCGTCACCGCCGGAACCGCAACCGCTTTCCTCTATGGACAAGACACCCGCCCTCCCGGCGACAGGCGAGATAAAAAAACAGGAACAGATCCTTCCTCCGGCGGCGGAACCGATTCTGGAAAAAACGCTTTTGCCGGAGAAGAAGGACGAGCCGGCCTTGGCGGCACGGCCTCTTCTTCCGGCAAAGCAACCGGCCCCCGGCAAGACGACCCTTTCCTCCACTAAAAGCCAATCAGCCAAGTCTTCCCCCCGGGCGGAGCAGGCCAAGCCCCCGCTTCAGGAAATCCGGAAGGAGACCCGCGCGGAAGAGGAACGGGACGTCATGGAGGAGGCCCTCGCCCTGCTGAACGAATCCCACTCCTACTGGGTGAACGGCGATTTGGAAAATGCCCTCGAAATGCTGGATTACGCCTACGCGCTCCTGCTGGAAACCAACGGCAATCAAGATATCACGCGGCAGAAGGACGACCTCCGGCTGATGATCTCCAAGCGGATCCTCTCCATCTACAATTCGACCCAGGCGGTTGCGGCGGGGAAGCGCAGCGAGATCCCTATCGTCAGCAACGCGGATGTCGAGAAGGAAATCCGCCAGTTTCAGACCGTGGAGCGCGATTTTTTCATTTCTTCCTATCAGCGTTCGGCGATCTACCGTCCCCTCATTCTGAGGGAGCTCAAGAAAGCGGGCCTGCCGGAAGAGCTGTCGTGGCTTCCTCTGGTGGAAAGCGGTTTCAAGATCACGGCATTGTCGAAGGCCCGCGCCCTGGGTCTTTGGCAATTCATCCCCTCCACCGGCTACAAATACGGTCTCAACAGGGATGACTGGATCGACGAGCGAATGGACGTGGAAAAATCCACGCGGGCGGCCATCGATTATCTCAAAGACCTGCACACAATGTTCGGCGACTGGCTGACGGTCCTGGCGGCTTACAACTGCGGGGAGGGAAGGGTGATGAGGACCATAGCCTCGCAGCATATCAACTATCTCGATCGGTTCTGGGACCTCTACCAGAAGCTCCCCTATGAGACGGCGCGCTATGTCCCCCGTTTTCTGGCCACCCTGCTGGTGATCAGAGACCCCCAGAAATACGGCCTCGATCCGGGCGACGGGACGGCGAAGATGTCCGCCCTGTCCTATGAGATTGCGGAGATCAACAGATCCATGCGCCTGCAGGATATTGCGCGGAAACTGGAGGTGCCCGAGGAGAATCTCAACATCCTCAACGCCGAGCTAAGGCATAGAATAACACCGGACAAACCCTATAGATTGAAGGTGCCGGCAGAGGCAGCGGCGCAGTTTCTGAGCGTAATAAACGAGATTCCGCCGGTCGAGACGCCCCGCGGGTCCTTCCTGGCGAAGCGCGCGATCATCAGGCACAAGGTGCGGCAGGGGGAGAACCTGGCGTCCATAGCCAGAAAATACAAGACCTCCGTCGAGGCTATTGTCTCATTAAATCATCTCGGCAAACGGCGCGTCACGGCCGGCCAGAGATTGAATGTGCCTATCATAACGGCAAGGGCGGCCGCGCCTTCCAACAAGGCGATAAAGACTGCAACGGACCGCACGCATAAGGTCCAAAAAGGCGACACCCTCTCGTCCCTGGCAAGGCAGTACGGCACAACCGTCGCCGAGATCAGAAGGTCCAATCAACTTAAAGAGGATTCTCTGAAGATCGGCCAGCTCCTGCGGATCGAAGGGGCCGCGGGCGGGGGCGATGCGGCGCCGAAGGCGGGCAGCGGCGGCAGGGGGGAGGTTAGAACGGCGGCAAAGACCAAGTCAGGTGGGGAAACGGCGCAAAAGTACACGGTTCAGAAGGGGGACAACCTTGCCAAGATCGCCCGCGAAAACAAGGTTTCGCTCGAAAGGCTGCTCGATCTCAACGGGATGATGCGTACTGAGGTCATCCAACCGGGACAGGTGATCCTGATCCGATAGTTGGCGTTTTTCATTCAAGATGGCGGCGTCTCAGGAAGAAGAACAACTCTCGTTCGCGGGCCTCCATTTCCGCTGCTTTTTGAACGGCAGTCCCTTCGTGATCATATCCGAGCAAATGGAGAAGTCCGTGGATCAGGAGAAACTCGATCTCCTCCAGCAAGTCCAGTTCGCCAGCCGCAGCGTCGTGTGACGCCGTTTCCACGGAAATGACTATATCCCCGAGGAGCTGCGGATTGATTTCCCCGAACTCCCCTTCTGCCATGGAAAAAGAGATGACGTTAGTCGCGCGGTTCCGGTCGCGATAACGCTTGTTTATCTCCCTGATCCCGTTGTCGTCGACCAGCAGGACACAGATATCCCTTTCCCCGCAGCCCAGCTCTTTCAGGAGCCTTTTAACGCTTCGGCGAAGCCTTCCCGTGTCGACGGGAAACAGTTTCTGGCGATTTTCCAGCGAAACTCTCATTACATTTCCGTCACAAAGGATTATTAAAATCACCCTTCACTCATTCCCTCCCTCTTGGGGATTAGGGTGGGGATGAAAGGCTCCCGTTCCTTTTTTTCGGCGGTCAAGATGATTATAGGCGCGAATGATGTCCTGAACGAGGGGATGCCGGACCACGTCGAGCTCCGAGAAGTGGACGAAACGGATACCCTCCGTCTTGCAGAGGAGTTCTTCCGCTTCGACGAGGCCGGATATCTTGTCGGGCGGCAAATCGATCTGCGTCACATCCCCGGTGATCACGGCCTTGGAGCCGTAACCGAGCCTTGTCAGAAACATCTTCATCTGCTCCGATGTGGTATTTTGAGCTTCATCGAGAATCACAAAGGAATCGTTGAGTGTCCGTCCTCTCATGAAGGCGAGGGGCGCGACCTCGATTACCCCTTTTTGGATAAGGGCCGACGCCCGGTCAAAGTCGATCATGTCAAAGAGGGCGTCGTAGAGGGGGCGCAGGTAGGGATTGACCTTTTCCGAGAGATCACCCGGAAGAAAGCCGAGCTTTTCGCCTGCCTCGACGGCGGGTCTCGCCAGGGAGATGCGGTTGACCTTCTTTTCCAGCAGCGCCGAAACGGCCATTGCCATCGCCAGATAGGTCTTCCCGGTTCCCGCCGGCCCGATGCCGAAAACCATGTCGGATTCCCTGATGGAGTCTATATATAGTTTCTGGGCGATGCTCTTGGGGGTGATAAGCCGTTTCTTTGCGGAAATGAAGACGGTATCCAGAAAAAGACGTTCCAGGTCCGCCCCGGCATCATCGGCGAGGATGCGATGGGCGTATTCGATGTCGGCGGGGGAAAGGGGGTATCCCTTCCCGGTGATTTTATACAGCTGTGCGAGCAGATCCCTTGCAAGGGACACGGAGGAACGGCTGCCGGCTATGGAGACACAGTTTCCCCGGACGCTCAGCCTGACTGCGGCAAGCCTTTCGATGAGCTTGACATTACGGTCATGCTCGCCGAACAGGGTGCGCAGGAGATCGTTGTCGGCAAAATCGATCTTGTCTGCGATCAAAGGGGCGTTATCTTGCTTCACGCACCGGCTGTCCTCATAAGGAAGTGGTTTAAATCTATCATGTTATCAAGAACGCTGTAAATCATTTGGCGTCGTTTGTCCCTTTCACAAGCGGGAAATCGCCCTGGAGAAAGAGATGGGCGTATACCTTGGCGTTGCCCACCATATCGGCAATCAGGCAGTATTCGTTCGGTTGATGGGCCGTTTCCGCGTGCCGGGACCAGACGACCGCCGGATAGCCGTCCTTGCGGAACCAGGCGGCCACCGTTCCGCCGCCGATACCCGCGAGCCGCGGTCTGATTCCGTATATTGACTGGACGGCATTCTGGAGCGCTGCCACAACCGGCGTATCCGGGGGGGTCGCCTCCGGGGCCTGGACCTTTTCGACGGGCGATATTTCTATGGCAACCCCGAAACTTGCTTCAATCTCGTCCGCCAGGCGACGAACCGTTGCGAGGACCTCTTCCAGAGGGTAGCGGGGAAGGACCCGGCAGTCGGCGTAGAAGACATCTTCGCCCGGGATGGTGTTGATATTGGGTATATTGGCATCCTTGCGGGTGGGTTCGAAGGTGCTCTCCGGGGGGTCGAAGAGGGGATCGCGCAGGGCAAAAATCCCGTGCAGCTCCTGAAGTTTCACGACGAGGTGAGAGCCCGCCAGGAAGGCGTTATTGCCCTGGGACGGTTTGCTGCCGTGGCATTGGCGGCCGAGCGTCTTGAACCGGAGCCAGAGCATGCTCTTTTCGGAGATCTCGATGAAATCACCCTCCGGATTGCCCGCGTCCGGGACGACGATAAGGTCCGTCCGCCGGAAGGGGTTGGCCTCGTGGGCGAGGAGGAAGGCGAGGCCCTTACGGCTGGACGTCTCCTCATCGGCGACGAAGGAAAGACCGACCGAATTCTCCGGAACAATCCCCTCCTCCAGGATGGCCCTGGCCGCAAATAGGGAGGCGACGAGGTCCTGCTGGTTGTCTTCCATGCCGCGGCCGAACAATTTTCCATCGCTGACATAGCCACGGTAAGGGTCTTCCCGCCAGAGGCCGAGTTCCCCCGGGGGAACGATATCCATGTGCGTCAGGACCCAGACCGTTCTGGCGGCATTCTTTCCCGGGATCCGCACGATCAGATTGGGGCGGATTCCCGTAGAGACGCGATTGTCGGGCGCGTCGATCTGATCGACCTGGGAGAAACCGGCCCCGCGTAGGCAGGACGCCAGGAAGGCGGCCTTCCGGTGTTCGCCGTCGCCTCCGTTCTCGGGGGCAAGGGCGGGAATGGCGCAGAGCCCGATCTGCAGATCGATCATCTGTTGTTCGTATGTCTCGATGCGCCGGACAACCCTCTTGAAGCAGTCCTGATCGATCATAATCCCCCCGTCATGCCGTCTATGGTTCATCGGTCATTGGCTTGCGTCGATTTTGGTTACGTTGTCGAAACGTCTTACGATATCCCTGTATGCTGCGTCGTTGCCGATGATAAGGACGACCGCCCTTTCTGTATTGAGATAATCCCCGGCCGCCTTCCTTATCGCTTCGGCGGTCACTCCGTCTATTTTATCGCGGTAGGAGACGAGAAAGTCGTCGGGCAGGTCGTTGTATTTCAACAACAGCTGTTGGAGGGCGATCTGATCCGCTGCGGTAAAGGAAAAGATGAAGCTGTTGAGGATCGCCCTCTTGGCCATGGCCAGCTCTTTCGAAGGGACCGGTCTTGTCCCGATCTCTCCGATGATGCCCCGGAGCAGTGAAATGACCTCGAGCGTGGATTCCGGTTTCGTCAGGGCGTAGGCGCCCAGCAGGCCGTGCTCCTTTCTCGCCCGGTAAAAGCTGCCCGTAGAGTAGGCCAGGCCGCGGTTTGTCCTGATTTCCTGGAAAATACGCGAGCGAAAACCGCCACTCCCGACAATAAAATCAAGAATCTCGAACGGATAGAACTCAATATCCCGTTTTGAAGGGGCAAGCCAGCCGATAAGGCAGATCGCCTGGGAGATCTCTTTGGTAAGGAAGAAAATCCCGCCTGACGGGGGAAGGGGAGGAGAAGGGGGGGGAGGCGTCTTCCGCCCGCTCGATTTCCAGGCGCCGAAGTAGCGGTCCAGAAGTGTTGCCGCTTCCTCCCTCCCGATGTCCCCGCTGACTGCTATCATGATGTTCTCCGGATTGTAAAACTGCTCGTGACAGAGGACCAGGTCCTCTCTCTGGATGCCGGCGATGGAAGCCTGGGTGGCAACCTGTCCCCACGGACTGCCCCTGTAAATGATCCGGCCGAATTCGCGGAATGCGAGCCGCTGCGGATCGTCTCCGATCCTGCGGAGCTCCTCTATTTTCAGGTCCTTTGCCAGGGTCAGCCTGTCGTGTTCGAAGGCGGGCTGCCTCAGGATCCGGGAAAAGAGCTCCAGCCCCTTTTCCAGATCGCTCCTCAACACGGATAGAGAAACTGTTCCGTAATCCCGTTGGATGACCGTCTCCAAAAGCGCAGCCATCGACTCCAGGGTTTCATCGACGTCGGCCCCGGACATCCCGGCAACTCCTCCGGTCTCCATCATCGTCGCGGTCAGCTCCGCAAGCCCCTCCCGGCCGGAGGGGTCGTAGACGCCGCCGGTGCGGACGACGGCCGTGATTTTCAACAGGGGGAGTTCCCTGTCTTCAAGCAGATAGACGACCAGACCATTGACGAGGACAATCCGTTCCGCAACAGGAGGAGCGAAGGAAAGGGGGGCGTAGCGGAGACTGTCCGGTGCGGGCAGCACCCGCGGGGCCGCGGCCCACGCCGACCCCGAGGAGATGTAAAACAGGCCGGCTAGAAAGGCGACGACAATCGACATTGACCGGCGGGCCTTTAGCAACGGGAAAATAAAATGCCGCCGGTGCCGGAAAATCGGCTGCGCGCAAGGGGCGCCGCTTGTCGAAGGGATTATTTCAGAGGTCGGCGGCATAGCTCATTTCCTTATCAGTGTAGCGACGGTGCGGTTTTCACGCTTCAGATAGGTTTGCGCTGCGTTCAGGATGTCCTCCGAAGTCACCCTCTCGATCGTATCGACATAGTCCTGCAGGTAGCGAAAATTCCCCAGGATCGCCTCGAAATACGAGAGCATTCCGGCAAGGCCGCTGTTGGAGTCAAGCCGCCTGATGAAATCGGCCCTGATCTGGTTCTTCGCCTTTGCCAGTTCGGCGGGGGAAACCGCTTCCGTCCGTATCTTTTCCAGTTCCACCTCCAGCGCCTCTTCCAGGTCGGCGCAGGTGTGGGGGTGGCGCGGTTTTACAAAGATTGCGAATTGATTCGGATAGCGCGCCCCCGGCAGGCCGTTCACGGCCTGGATGCTCTCCGCCAGCCGCTTTTCCGAGACAAGGGTTTTATAGAGTCTCGCCGTTCTCCCCCTGGCGAGAACGGATTCCAGTAGATCGAATACATGGTCGATATAGGCGGGCGGGGGCGGCTTGTGATAACCGATAATCATCTGCGGTTCCGCATCAAAGATGACCTCCGCCCGTCTTTCTCCGGGCTGCGGCGGTTCTTCGGTGACGGGGGAGGGGAGGAGTTTTCGCGCGGGGATCCGCCCGAAGTAACTCTCGACGATCTTGAGAACTGCAGTCGGTTGCACGTCGCCGACAATGGCGATCACCGTGTTGTTCGGCGCGTGCGTGTCTATGAAGAACCGCTTCATATAGGCCGCATCGAGGTAAGCCATGTCCGAGGGCCATCCCAGCACCGGTCTGCGGTAGGGATGGGCTATAAATGCCGCGGCAAGGTAGGATTCGAAGAGTTTTCCGTCCGGGTCTGCCTCGGAACGCTGCCGCCTTTCCTCCCTGACCACGTCCCGTTCCGTGTAAAACTCGCGGAATACCGGATTGACCATGCGGTCCGATTCGATCCTGGCCCAGAGCTCGATCCGGTTCGCCGGGATGCTGACCTTGTAGGTGATAAGGTCATGACCGGTGGAGGCGTTAAGGTTTACCGCGCCGTTTTCGGTATAGAGCCGGTCGATCTCGTTGGAGACCATCAGGCGCTGATGGGATTTCTGGAGTTCGGCCAATTCCCGGGCCAGCCGAGCCAGAAGCCTCTGATCGGCCTTCATACCCTTAATTTTTTCCCCGTCCAGGGAGTTTCCCGTCGCTTCGATCTTCTCCAGGAGCTTTTCCTCCTTCCGGAAATCCCTGGTCCCGATGGTCTTCGTCCCCTTGAAAAGCATATGTTCCAACAGGTGCGCCGTGCCGGTTTTTCCTTCCGCCTCGTCAGCCGCTCCGGCGCGGTAGCGGATATAGATGGAAACGGTAGGGCTCAGACGGCGCTCCACCATCAGCAGCCGAAGGCCGTTTTTGAGGGTATGGGCGCGAACCCGCTGCCCAAGCTCGGCGGCAAAAAGGGGGGAGGGGAGCATAAATATCATGAAGGCCGCAAACAGGGCGGCGGATGAAACGGCCTTACCTCTCATGAGCGTCCTTCCGGAGTTTCAAGCAGGCGCGGATTTTGAAGACGGGATAGATTATGCCGACCATGCTTGCCAGAATCATGAAGTTTGCGGAGAAAAAATACATGACAAATTCAAGAGGGTTCCTCAGATGAAAGGCGCCGATGAGGGTCTCGATGCCGAATATGAGAAAAAAAACCGACAAAATGCCAAGCAGGATGTTTTTTCCCCACCAGATGCAAGAACCCATGAAATCTGTCTCCTCTTATAGATTATACTAACCGCTTCTGCGTCGGGGAGCAAGAAAAATAAGCCGAAATCTCACGGTCTGGAGGTAGCTTCGTCATCAATTTCAGCGACCGGTACATATCGTAGGTCAATCGCTCGTTCCGGCAGGGAAGCAGAGAATTGTTCTGGAAAAGCGGCTCATCGGCTATGGGGTAAGGCGAAGAGGCGACCGCGTCCGCCCACAGGCCGGTTCCCGGTATCGGTGAATACTCGGCGATGATGGGTCGCGCCCCGCAGGAGCGGACGAAACGAATGCTTTCGGCGACCTCTTCCGCGCTCTGTCCGGGCAGGCCGCAGAGAAGATATATCCCGATCTCGCAAATCTGATAGCCGGCGCTTTTCAGACAGGCGAGGGCTTCCGCGAGCTCTTCGTTTGAGACCTTGCCGCCCGTCGCGGCCTGCCGGGCGGCGTCCGAAGTCTCGAAACCGAAGCGCAGGGTCTTGAATCCCGCCCGGAACAGGAGTGCAGCGAGTTCCGGCGAGATGTCGCGCAGATGAAGGCCGTTCGGGCAGTGAAACTGTATCTGCAATTTTCTGCGGACTATTTCCCCGAGAAGGGGGATCGCCAGTTCCGCAGGATCGACGATGAGGGCGTCGTCGTAAAATGAAAAATTCCTCACCCCCAGGCGCTGATGCCAGAACTCGATCTCAGCGGCGATCCGGATCGGATCACGTCTGCGAAACCGGTCATTGAGGAGATGAGAGGCGCAGTAGATGCAACGGTAGGGACAGCCCCGCGAAGTCAGAACCGGAATTTGCTCGGGATGACGGATGAGATCGAAGGCGGGGTAGGGGTGTGAATCAAGGTCGGCGCCGGGGATAAAGGGCATCTCCAAGTTGAAAAGGTCCTTTAACAGAGGGGGAAGGGACTTCTCCGCGGACCCCGCCAGGCAGAAATCCGCCTCCGCTCCCAGGGAGTGCCGCGGGCAGAGGGTAACGTAATTACCGCCCAGAACGACCGGGACGCCGGGAAAGACGCCCCGGACAAGCTTAATGGCGGCCCAGACGCCGGGATACCAATACGTCATCATGGATGTGATCAGCACGCAATCCGGCCTGGGAATGAAACTGAGAGATTTGAGGAATGTCTCCGGTGTTATGCCGTAACGGTGGTAATGACGGGGAATGTCCTTCAGGGCTTCCGGTTTTGGTATCCGTTCGTTCGCATACGATCCCGCGCCGAAGGCTCTCCTTTTAGGAGGTCGAAGACCTGTTTTGAAGGCAACATCCGGAGAACAGGGATCGAGACAATCCAGGAAAAACACATCCGCCCCGTTTTGCCTGAGAAGGGCGGCGATATACAGGAGTCCCAGCGGCTTATTCCAAAAGTCATAGGCGGCAAAATCGTAGATCCAGGGATTGATGAGCAGTGCTTTGAACTTCATGTGTGAATAAATAACATAAATCCCTTGCCAGGACAATTCCTGCGCAGGCCTTCAAATAAAAAAGAGAGGAACCCGAGCCAAGCAGCGCAACATCAATGTAAGACATCTAATTAACATATACTGTCCAAGTATTTATATTAATGATTGTATTATAATGTCTAAACGATAATTAAGACAGTATAATTGATCTGTAAAAAATTCCTTGACATTTGGTTTGATATTGTATAAACGGAAGTCGCCATATGTGCCGTTATGATATGTAGTCAATTAATTAGACTGTATAATATGGTTCGGGAGGATGATTATGGCAGAGCTCAAAATGACAAAAAACGGTTTGATCAGCAGCCTCGACATCCTCGACAGAACCGGTCTATCCAGGGCTACCTTGAACAACTATATACAAATGGGAATCCTGCCCCGCCCGCAGGTTCGTAAACCCGAAGGGACCGGGATCAAGGCAAAACAGGTAGGTTATTTCCCGCCGTCGGTGCTGGATGCCATCCGCAAAATAAGACAGTATAAGGAGGAAGGCTACTCCATGGACGAGATATGCGATCATATGCAACCGTCAGCCGCCCACCCTGCACGGGAGGGCAAACCGGATGAGGTCGGCAGCGAGGCCAGGCCGGCGGCGGAACTGGAGCGCCGGACAATCCCGGATAAAGCCGATAAACCGGATGAGGAAATCTACCCGCGGACGGGGGAGATGAAACTGACGATCAACGATCTTAAATGTCCCGCCTATCTGATCAATAACAATTTCGAGATTGACTGGATCAATACAGAGGCCGAGGAGATGATCTTCGGGCAAAGCGTACAATCGATCAAAATGGCCGAAGACAGAAATATATTCAGGCTGTTTATCGGCATGGGGCTTATCCGGTCGGTGGAGTCTCGCCACCCGATCATTGATTTTCATCTCGGATTGTTTAAGCGGAAATCCTCCAAAGAAGAATTGGAAAAACTCTATCAGGGGATAACAAAAAGGGATGTCCGGATCATCTCGGATATCATGGATATGATCGATCCCACCTCCCCGGAGCTTATTAGCGAGACTTATTTGAATCTGAATTTTCACAATGATTCCAGAGCGGTTTATAGGGTAAACCATATCAAGTTCAGGGAAGGGACCTTATGCGTCTATGCGCCGGCGGACACGATGATGCAGGGAGTGGTCGAGCTGCTCTCCAGAAGAGGCAGAATCATTCATGATCTCCTCAAACAACGCATGCCGACGCTGGTTTCCTTCGCCGTTCTGGTGGCGGATCTCCAGGACTCGGTCCGGATTTGCGCCGAGCTCCCTCCCGATGAATATTTCCGGTTGGTCAATCAGATCTGGAAGTGTATGGAGTCTTCCTTCCAGAAATATTACGGAACATACGGAAAACATACGGGCGACGGCATGGTTTACTATTTTCTCAAGGACCGCGATTCCAATTATTTAATGAATGCCGTCCGCTGCGCGCTCGAATTGAGGGAAAGCATGAAAGCATTGAGCAATGAATGGAAGATGGCCAAGGGCTGGTTCAACGATCTATATCTGAACATCGGAATAAACGAGGGACAGGAATACTTCGGGACCATCCCTGCGTCGCCCGCGATAGAATTTACCGCCTTGGGCGATTCGGTAAATCATGCGGGCCGCCTGTCGGATTTTGCGCGCTACGGTTCGATCTGGACAACGAAAAACCTGATGACCAGGCTAAGCGACGAGGAAAGAAAAACGATCAGCTACGGTATCCGCAGGAAGGAACAGGACCGCGAGATCATGATCGAAAATATCTTTTCCCGGGTGGTCGATCTGATGCCTGACAGTCAAAAATACAGTAAATTCATGGATATAGCAATATTGGCCGTAACCGAGATCCGGGGAATCCGCTGACCGATCGACCGCGCGCCTCTCCTTTTTTATTGCGCAAAAAAATCTGCTTGCATAAACCTGCTGATGGGCATGCCGGATGATTATTCCGGAGAAAAGACTTGAAGCCAGGGGCGTTTGTTGTTAACATTCCTGTCCCGTTGAAAGGCGTATTTTATGCGATCGGTGGTACAGAGGGTTGACAGGGCCGAGGTGCGCATCAACGGCCGGCGGTTCTCCGGCATCGAAAGGGGTCTGCTCATATTTCTCGGAATCGAACAGGGGGATCGGGAGAGCGACGCCGACTACCTGTCCGACAAGATCATCAATCTGAGAATCTTCGAGGATAAGGAAGGGAGGATGAATCTCTCGCTTCTGGACGTAGACGGCGCGCTGCTCGTGATCTCGCAGTTCACGCTCCTGGCCGATTTCCGAAAAGGGAGAAGGCCTTCTTTTACGGGGGCGGAAAATCCCGTGGCCGCGAGAAGGCTGTACGATTACTTCCTCAGGCGCGCAAGGGAAAGGGTCGCGCGGGTGGCCGGGGGGGAATTTCAGGCCATGATGGCGGTCGAACTTGTCAATAACGGTCCGGTGACAATGATACTGGACAGCCGGAAATATTTATAAGAAACGGGATTAAGAAATCATTCCATTTAATCGAAATTATAGTGAAATGCGATGGAGGCTACTATGCTAGAAGACCGTGTCGCGGAGGCGTTGACTTTTGACGACCTGCTTTTAATTCCTGCGGAATCAGGCGTCTTGCCGAGGGACGTGGACACCGCCACGCTGCTGACAAGAAATATTTCTCTCAAGATTCCCATAATCAGCGCGGCGATGGATACCGTGACCGAATCAAGGGCGGCCATCTGCCTGGCGCAGGAAGGCGGTATGGGGATCATCCATCGGAATATGCCCATCGAGAGGCAGGCCATCGAGGTCGACAAGGTAAAGAAATCGGAAAGCGGGATGATCGTTGATCCCATAACGATCGAGCCGGAACAGAAGGTGTACGAAGCCCTCGAACTGATGAACCGTTACCGCATCTCGGGCGTGCCGGTGGTCAGGAACAAGAAGCTCGTCGGCATCCTGACCAACCGCGACCTCCGCTTTGAAACCGATCTCGAGCAGCCTGTGGCCAACGTGATGACGCACGAGAACCTGATCACGGTCTCCTCCAAGCAAATCTCCCTGGAGGATTCGAAGAAGCTTCTCCATAAGCACCGGATAGAAAAGCTGCTCGTAGTGGACGAAAACTACAACCTCACCGGCCTGATCACGATCAAGGACATTGAGAAGATAAAGAAGTACCCCTTTGCCAGCAAGGACTCCATGGGTAGACTCCGGGTGGGGGCCGCAGTCGGGATTTTGGACCGGGAGGCGAGGATAGATGCACTGCTGGCGGCCGGGACCGATGTGATAGTTATCGACACTTCGCACGGGCATTCCTCGGGGGTGCTGGACGCGGTGCGCGCCACTAAGGCCAATTTCCCCAAATGCCAACTGATTGCCGGAAACGTGGCGACGGCGGAAGGGGCCGAGGCCCTGATTGCCGCAGGCGTGGACGCGGTCAAGGTCGGCGTCGGACCGGGATCCATCTGCACGACGAGGATCATCGCCGGCGTCGGCGTCCCGCAGATGAGCGCGATCCGCGATGCATACAAGATAGCGAAGAAACACGAAGTTCCGGTGATTGCCGACGGCGGGATCAAGTACTCGGGCGATATCGTCAAGGCCCTGGCGGCGGGCGCTCATACGGTCATGATCGGCGGGCTCTTCGCGGGGACGGAGGAGTCGCCCGGGGAAACCGTCCTCTTTCAGGGGAGATCGTACAAGGTCTATCGCGGGATGGGATCGCTGGAGGCCATGAAGATGGGCAGCAAAGACCGCTATTACCAGGACGACATGGAAAGCAACCTGAAACTGGTCCCGGAAGGCATCGAGGGACGGGTGCCCTACCGCGGGTCCCTTTCGGCCAGCATCCTTCAGCTGCTCGGCGGTCTCAAGGCGGGCATGGGCTATGTCGGCTGCAGAACGACGGCCGAACTGAGAGAAAGGTCTCACTTCGTCAGGATCACCTCCGCGGGACTGAGGGAAAGCCATGTGCACGACGTCATCATCACCAAGGAAGCCCCGAACTACTGGCTGGATTAGCTTATGAAACATGCCGATTTTGTTCATCTTCACGTTCACACCCAGTACAGCCTCCTGGACGGCACAATCCGTCTCGACGATCTTTTCCGGAAGGCAAAGGAATATCAGATGCCGGCCGTGGCGATGACCGATCACGGCAATCTGTACGGGACGATCGATTTCTATAAACAGGCCTATAAATACGGGATCAAGCCGATTATCGGCTGCGAAATGTATGTCGCCCCCAGGAGCCGTTCTGATAAGGCCGGACACGGGAGCGGCGAAACGGCAAATCACCTCGTGGTCCTCGCCCGCAACATGCAGGGCTACAGGAATCTCATGAGGCTGTCGACTGCGGGTTTCCTGGAGGGATTCTATTATCGGCCGCGCGTCGACAAGGAAATCCTTGCCCGGCATCACGAGGGACTTATCGGAATGAGCGCCTGTCTCCACGGCGAAATTGCCGGCAAGCTCCTTAAAGGCGACTCCGCGGAGGCCCTCCGGGTCGCTAATCAATACCGGGAGATTTTCGGGGACGGGAATTTCTTTATTGAAATTATGGAAAACGGCCTGCCCGAGCAGCAGGCAGCCAACCAGGGCCTGATCGAACTCGGCCGCCGGCACGGCTTCGGGCTGGTTGCGACCAACGACTGCCATTACCTCGCCCGGGAGGACGCCGAGGCCCACGAGGTCCTGCTCTGCATCCAGACAGGTAAAACGATGGAGGATTCCGAACGGATGAGATTCGGGACCGACCAGTTTTATTTCCGTTCTCCCGAAGAGATGAAACGCCTGTTTTCCCATTGCCCGGAAGCCCTCGCGAATACCGTCGCCATCGCGGAAAGGTGCAATCTGGCCTTTGAGTTCGGCAGCATCCTCCTGCCCCACTTCGAGATCGATCCCGAGGAAACTCTCGATGAACGTCTCAAGAGGGCGGCGGCGGAGGGGCTGGAGGCCCTCCTGCCGCAAATCCTCAAGGCCGGTGACGGCGACCTTCGGGAACAGTATGTCAAGCGGCTCCGGCACGAACTGGAAATCATACGCTCCATGGGCTTTGCCGGGTATTTCCTGATCGTTGCGGATTTCATCAACTACGCCAAAAGGGAAAATATCCCGGTGGGACCGGGAAGGGGTTCCGCCGCCGGCAGTCTGGTTGCCTACGCCATCGGGATCACCAATATCGACCCCATCCGCTATAATCTATTTTTTGAGAGGTTCCTCAATCCCGATCGGATCAGCATGCCGGACATCGACACAGATTTCTGCCCGGAGGGAAGGGACAAGATCATCCGCTATGTCACGGAAAAATACGGAAGCGACAAGGTATCGCAGATAATCACCTTCGGAAAGATGCAGGCGAGGGCCGTCATCCGCGACGTCGGGCGGGCGCTGAACATCTCCTACGGGGAGGTGGATCGCATAGCCAAACTTATCCCCAACGTGCTCAATATCAGGCTGGACGACGCCATCGAGCGGGAACCCCGGCTTCAGGAGGAACAGAATGGCAATCCGCGGATCAGGAAGCTCCTCGACATGTCCCGCGCGCTGGAGGGCCTCAACCGCCATTCCTCGACTCATGCGGCGGGCGTCGTGATCTCCGATCTGCCGCTGGTGGAGAGGATCCCTCTATGCCGGAGCCCCAAGGACGACATTGTCACGCAATTTTCCATGAACGACATCCAGGATGTCGGGTTGATGAAATTCGATTTTCTCGGCCTGAAGACCCTTACCGTCATCAAGAATACCGTCCGCTTCGTCCGGGAGGGGCGGGGGATCGAGGTTGATGTCGATTCCCTCCCGCTGGACGACCGGCCGACATATGAATTGCTCATGCGGGGCGACACAGATGGTATATTCCAGCTCGAAAGTTCGGGCATGAAGGACACCCTGGTGCGGATGAAACCGGATTGCATCGAGGATGTCATCGCCCTGATCGCCCTTTACCGCCCCGGTCCGATGGACAATATCCCCGAATTCATCTCGAGAAAGCAGGGCAAGACAAAAATCATCTATGAGGTCTCCGAACTGGAGGCGATTCTGAGGGAGACCTACGGGATCATCGTTTATCAGGAACAGGTGATGCAGATCGCCGTGGCCATCGGCAACTACACCATGTCCGAAGCCGATACCCTTCGCAAGGTGATGAGCAAAAAGAAATCCGAGGAGATGGAGAAAAAGGAGAAGCCGAAGTTCCTCGAAGGGGCGCGGAAGAAGAAGATCCCCGAGGCCAAGGCCGCCAGGATCTGGGAACAGATGGAGACCTTCGGGAAATACGGTTTCAACAAGTCTCACAGCACCGCCTACGCGATCATCTCCTACCAGACGGCCTATCTGAAGGCCCATTATCCGGCGGAATTCATGGCGGCGCTCTTGACCAGCGAAAAGGACAACCGGGACAAGATCATCAGCCACATCACCAGTTGCCGTGAGATGGGGATCAATGTCCTGCCGCCTGATATCAATGAATCAATGAGTGATTTCAGCGTAATAGGCGAACATATCCGCTTCGGGCTGGCGGCAGTCAAGAATGTGGGCGTCGGCGCGATCGAGTCGATCATCTCCGTTCGGCAGACAGGCGGGCGGTTCTCATCCCTCTGGGATTTCTGCGACCGAGTGGATCAGCGGAAGGTGAATAAAAGAGTGATCGAAAGCCTGATCAAGTGCGGCGCCTTCGATTCCACCGGCAGCAGGCGCAGGCAGTTGATGGCCTGTTTCGAGGAGATAATGGAACAGGCCCAGAAGCGCCAGCGGGAGCGCTCCAGCGGACAGGTCAACTTTCTTGAACAGTTCGCGGTCCGCGGCAGCGAGCAGCGTCCGGAGACGGATGATCCGCTTCTCCCCGATTTGCCCGAATGGGATCATAAGGAGCTGCTGGCAAACGAGAAGGAGACCATAGGGTTTTATATCACCGGTCACCCCCTTTCCCGGTTTTCCGAGCGCCTGGGAATGATCGTCAATGCCGATTCGTCAACTATACCGAGTAAATCTGATCGCGAAACAGTGACGGTGGCAGGCGTCGTGAGCAATATCCGCACGGCGACGACCAAGCGGAAAGAAACCATGGCCTACGTCACACTCGAGGATCTCAAGGGTTCTATCTCCGTCATCTTTTTTGCCGATGTCTATCGGTCGGCGTACGATCTGCTGCACGGCGACGAACCGCTCTTGATCAGGGGAACTCTCGACATCGCCGAGGACAGCGTCAAGATCATCGCGGCGGAGGCGACGCCCCTGGCGTCCGCGGCGGAAAAGGGATTCAATACGGCCTACTTTATAGTGGATGTAAATAAATCTTCGGCGGAGGACATTGAGCTGTTGTACAGCAGCTTAAAGCAGTTCCCCGGGAGTCAGGACGGATTCATCAGGCTGCAGGAGGAGAGGTGCGAAACGGTCATCTATCTGGGCGAGGATATGAAGCTTGACCTTTCCCTGCCGCTGAAAAGGGAAGCGGAACGCATCCTGGGCGCAGGGTCGGCCCAGTTCATTTAATATTGTACAGCGCGCGGAGGGAGCATGATTTTCAAAGGGCTCGAAAATATCATGTTGTTAGTTTACATAACATATCTTATGCGACATTTACTTATGGCCAACTACAGGTTCTCGTCGGCCAGCTTTTTTATCAACTGAAGCTGTTTGTCGGTTATCTTGCGGGGGATCTCGATGCTGATCTTGACGTACTGGTCGCCTTTCCCCCCTCCTGAGCCCTTCAGAGCGGGGACGCCGTAGCCTTTCATTCGGATCCTGGTGTTGTTCTGGGTCCCGGCGGGGATCTTGATCCTTTTTACGGCGCCGTCCAGGGTCGAAACGTCGATGCTGGTCCCCAGCACGGCCTGGGTGAAGGAGATGGTCTTCTCGATGAAGATGTCGTTTCCTTCCCTGGCAAATACCGGATGGGGCTGAACGTTGATGTTCAGGTAGAGATCGCCCGTCGGCCCACCGTGGGTCCCCGGGTATCCTCTGCCCGAGAGCCGGAGTTTTTTCCCCGTATTGATCCCGGCGGGGATCTTGACGCTTATTTCGTCGACCTTCCCCTCGCGCTGAAGGGCCAGTTTCTTTTCCGCCCCGAATACCGACTCCTCCAGGTTAATGGAAAGATTGTAATGCAGGTCCTCCCCCTTCTGAGGCGCTGCCTGGTAGTAGTCCTGTCGCCCCCGGCCGAAAAGATCCGCGAAGGGATCGCCGCTGCGGAAGGCGAAAGTCCCCCGCCCTCCGCCCGCTCCGCCGAATCCGAGATCGCGGAAGATCTGGCTGAAGTCGAAATTACGGAAGATGTCCTCCTGGCTGAAGCGCTGGCTGAACTGATCCGATCCGAAGCTGTCGTACTGCTTTCGCTTCGCCGGATCGCTCAGGACGGCGTAGGCCTCGCTGATCTTTTTGAACTTCTCTTCCGCTTCCCGGTTGTTGGGATTGCGGTCGGGATGATGTTTGAGGGCCAGTTTCCGGTAGGCCTTCTTGATGTCCTCATGACCGGCGCCCTTTTCCACCCCGAGTATCCGATAATAATCCTCTGCCATAAAACTCCTGCGAATAGTCCAATAGATAAACTCAATGCTACCTTGCTACCTTATATACACACGGCGACAATTGTCAACTGCCTGCCATATCCTCAGGCTGGCAGAAGGGCGAGCCTCCTTTTCAGATAAAGCGTCAGCAGCGGGTCGGTGGTCTTCTCCAGGGCCTTGCGATAGAATTCGGCGGCTTTTTCCGGATTGTTCATGGCCTCGTGGACCCTGGCAACACTGCGGAAGTTGAGCGCCTCGAACAAGGAGGCCTTGGTCGTTTTCATAGCGTTTTCATATGAATCCAACGCTTTCTTAAAGTCTTTCTTTGTCTCGTGGCAGGCCCCCAGGCCGTTGTAGGCGAGGGTGACGAGATCGCTTCCCTTTTCCGCCTTGTCCAGAAAGTCCTCATAGGCCTTGATCGCCGCGTCGATCTCCTGGCGGGCAAACAAAAGATTTCCGAGCCGGTAGCTGGCCGTGCTTGCCGCTCGGCTGCGCGGGTATTTGTCGATCAATTCCCGGTAGCCCTTGATCGCCTCTGCATCGCCCGCGGGGGAGCCGGCCTTCAGGGCGCCTTCAAAAACGCGGGCATATATCCTGTCCGCGCTTGTTTCATAGTGGAGCCCGTAGAGCGTCCAGCCGCCGGCGATGACGATCACCAGGAATATCAATCCCGCCCCAACCAGGATGCGGGTCCTGTTTTGTTCAGCGAATACCCGAAGCCTGTAAAAAAGCAGTTGCAGCTTGTCAGGTTCCACCAATTCCTTCTTGTCGATCTTTGCCGCCATTGATTTACCTCTCCTCCCTCGATTTGGCGATATTTTGAAGAATCTTGTCTGTCGTTTCTGCCGGGAGGCGGAGAATCTTCCCGTTGCGGTCGGTGCAGGCGTGGACCGTGTATCCTTCCGCGAGGAGATTGCACCGTTTTTCGTCCCAGAGGCGATAGGTGAATTTAATGCTCGCCCGCTTCAGGTAGGCGATTTCCGTCTCCAGCAGGACGATGTCGTCGTACCGCGCCGGAAGATGATAGTGGCAGTACGCCTCCATGAGGGGGAGGTTGAAACCCGAGGCCTCCATCCCCTTGTAAAGAATCCCCGCCTCCCGCAGCAGCTCGGTGCGCCCGATCTCAAACCAGCGGATATAATTCGTGTGATAGACGATCCCCAGAGCGTCGGTGTCCGCGTAGATAACCCTGATCCTAACGGGGGTTCTTGGCAAGGAAGCCCCTCCAGTTACCGAGAAAAATCTCCAGGAAGAGATATCCCGGGGAAATGACGTTTCCCGCCCGTTCCGCCTGCCCCTCTCCAAAGGCGAGTCCTCGGGCCTGATTTTCCCCGGTCGCGGAAGAAAGGACGGCAAAGGGACTGGGGTCTCCCGTATGCGTTTTCAGGCTCAGCGGCGTGGGATGATCGCTCAGGACCACCACACGGAATTCGCCAAGGCTCCCTATCCCTTCCAGCACAGTCCCCACGACCTTTGCGTCGAAATCCTCGATGGCCTTTATCTTTCCTTCCATATTGCCCTGATGGCCCATCTCGTCGGGGGCCTCGACGTGGACGAAAACCAGATCGAGTTCCTCCAGAGCGGAAAGCGCCTTTCGGGCCTTGCCGAGATAGTTGGTGTCTATATACCCGGTGGCCCCCTCGACGCGGAGAATGTCCAGCCCGGCATAGACGCCGATGCCGTTGAGTAGATCCACGGCCGAGATCATGGCGCCGCGGAGGCGGTGCTTCTCAGTAAGCCTTTGCAGGCGCGGCGCCCTCCCCTGCCCCCAGAGCCAGACCGAGGTTGCCTGTTTGAGACCCTTTTCCTTCCTTTCCCGGTTGATGGGATGGTCGGCAAGCACCTCACGCGAGAGCTGCATCAGGCGGTTGATCTCTCCGGCCCCCGCGCCCTGCGGGAGATACCGGCCGATCGATTTGCCCGTTATATCGTGGGGCGGCGTAGCCTCCAGGTCCGCTTCCCCCCCCTTCCAGACCAGTAGATGGCGGTAACCGACCCCGGGATAAAAGCGGAATGTCTCCGATCCCAGCTTCTTATCCAGATCGCCGATGATCCTTTTTGCCTCGGCGGACGAGATATGGCCGGCCGTGAAGTCGTCCATGACCGGATCGGCGCCGTTTCCGAGCGTCACGAGATTACAGCGGAAAGCGACATCCTCCGGCAGGAGGGCGATCCCCATATTGGCCGCCTCCAGGGGGCCCCTTCCCGTGTAACAGAGGCGGGGATCGTAACCGAGAACCGCGAGGTTGGCCACGTCGCTCCCCGGCTGGAGGCCGTGGGGAATGGTGTCGATCCGGCCCAGCGTCCCCTCTGCGGCCATCCGGTCCATATGAGGGGTGTGCGCATACTCCAGAGGTGTCTTCCCGTCCAGGAGCGCAAGCGGATAATCGGCCATCCCGTCGCCGAGCAAGATCGCGTATTTCATCACAAAGAAACCCTCAGAGTTTATAATCCTCAATTCTCACCAACATCGTTTTCCCCATGACCACATCCAGCCGGTCGATATCCTCCAACGCCCGGCGGACATCCTGTTCCCGCGCCTTGTAGGTCGTCATGACGACGGGGACGGGGCCGCCCTGTCTCCTGCCCTTCTGAATGACGGCGGCGATGCTGATGTCGTTCTGGCCGAGGATGCCGGAGATTCGCGAAAGAACCCCCGGCCGGTCGACCGCCGAAAAACGGAAATAATAGTTCGTCCGGATCTGATCAAAGTGCATAAGCCGGATCGGTTCGATGGCCTCTTCATCGAGCACCCGCGGCGGGATTCGCCCGGCGCTCCCCTTGAGCAGATCGCGCGCGATGTCGACGATATCGGACACCACGGCGCTGGCGGTGGGCATCATGCCGGCGCCCTGGCCGTAGAGAAACACCGAATCCGCCGCGTCCCCGACGATATGGAAGGCGTTGAAGTTCCCGTTGACGTTGGCCAGCAGGTGGTCGAAAGGGATCATCGTCGGGTGGAGACGCGCCTCGACTTCTCCGTCCCTGAGAATCGCGATCGCAAGCAGCTTGATCCGATAGCCGAGCTCCTGCGCAAAGGCGATATCCTGTTCGGTGATCGCGGCGATACCTTCCCGGTAGATATCCTCCAGACGGACCTTTTTCCCGTAGGCCAGGGAGAGGAGAATGGCCAGCTTATGCGCTGCGTCGATCCCCTCGATATCGTAGGTCGGATCGGCCTCGGCAAATCCCAGTGCCTGGGCTTCCTTCAAAACCTCGGCGAAGGCCTTTCCCTCATCCGTCATCTTGCTGAGAATGAAGTTGGCGGTGCCGTTGAGGATCGCGGAGATAGACATGATCCGGTTGGCGATCAGGCTCTCCTTTAAGGTCTTGATAATGGGGATGGTGCCGCCGACGCTGGCCTCGAAACCCATGTTCACCCCGTTGCGAACCGCCGTCCGGAACAGCTCGTCCCCATGGGTCGCCAGCAGGGCCTTGTTGGCCGTGACTACGTGTTTCTTCCGCCCGAGGGCCTCGAGGATGAAGGTCCGGGCCGGTTCGTAACCCCCCATCAGCTCGACGACAATATCGATCCCCGGATCATTGAGGATGTCGGCGGCGTCGGCGGTGAGCAGTCCGCTCTCGATCTTGATCCCCCTTGATCTCGTGATATCAATATCCGCGATTCTCTTCAATTGAAGTTCGGCGCCGAGACGCCCGGCGATGAGCTCGCCGCTTTCCTGAAGGACCCTGACGACCCCCGTGCCGATCGTCCCGAAGCCGATTATCCCTACCGATATCTTTTTCATTGTCCAGGCTCGCCTGTGAGTTAGATGACTGTTCGCGTACCTTGAATGACGCCCGTTTCTATATCAATTTGCCGGGCTTTGTCAAAATAATTCGTGGCTCAGCCGGTTTTGGCCAGTTCCAGCCTGCCTCCCCACCTTCTGAGCAGTACATCCCTAAGAGGAGCATGCCCCGGCCTCTCCAGACGCGGGTCATCCTCGACGAGGGCGAAGGCGTCGGCCTTGGCCTCGCCGAGGATGCGGCCGTCCCGGAGAATATCGGCCACCCGGAAATCCGGCAGCCCGGATTGCCTCGTTCCCATGAATTCCCCCGGTCCCCTGATCGCGAGGTCCTCTTCGGCGATCCGGAACCCGTCATTTGTCTCCTCCATGATCCTCAGACGCTTCCGGGCGTCTTCCGAACGGCTGAACTGCGCCAACAGGATGCAGAAGGAAGGGATATCGCTCCGCCCTACCCTGCCGCGGAGCTGGTGGAGCTGTGAAAGGCCGAAACGCTCCGCGTGCTCTATGACCATCAGCGACGCCTCGGGGATGTCGATGCCGACCTCGATGACGGTGGTGGCCACCAGGATCCGGATCTTCCCGGCGGTGAAGTCGGCCATGACCCGGTCCTTCTCGTACCCCTTCATCCGCCCGTGGACAAGGCCGACAGCGAACTCCGGAAAGACCTTTTCCCTGAGCTGCTGCGCCATCCGCGTCGCGTCCTTGAGGTCCAGATTCTCCGACTCCTCGACGAGCGGATAGACGATGAAGATCTGATTCCCCTTCTGCACCTCCCGGCGGATGATCTCGTAAACGCGGGGACGCTGGGTCTCGGAGAACACCTTCGTCCGGACCGGTTTCTTGCCCGGGGGCATTTCGTCGATCACAGAGACGTCGAGGTCCCCGTAGACGGTCATGGCCAGGGTCCTCGGGATCGGCGTCGCCGTCATGACGAGCACGTCCGGAATGACGCCTTTTTTCCGCAGGGCCGCCCTCTGGACGACTCCGAAGCGATGCTGTTCGTCGATCACGGCCAGCCCCAGGCGGCGAAAGGCGACCCCCTCCTGGATCAGCGCGTGGGTCCCCACGGCGATTGCGGTCTCCCCGCCGAGCAGGCGTTCCTGGAGTTCCTTTTTCTCCGCCGTCTTGAGGCCGCCGGTCAGGAGTTCGCTTTTGAGTCCGAGCGCGTCCGACCAGGCCTTCAGATTTCGGTAGTGCTGCTCCGCCAGGATCTCCGTCGGCGCCATGATTGCCGCCTGGTAGCCGTTTTCACAGGCGATGACCATGGCGGCCATCGAAACGACCGTCTTGCCGGCGCCGACATCCCCCTGCAGCAGGCGGTTCATGACCCGGGAAGAGGTCATATCCCCTTCTATTTCCGCTATCACCCGGCGCTGCGCGGCGGTAAGTTCAAAGGGCAGCAGGCCGTAGAAGCGCCGCAGCATCTCGCCCCCCGCCCGGAAGGAAATTCCCTGATCGACCACCGCCCCCCTCTTTCTGAGCGCCATGCCGAGCTGGAAAAAAAAGAATTCGTCGTAGACGAGCCGCCGGTGCGCCTCCGTACGCTGAGCGCTTAAGCCCTCCATTGTCTGATCGTCCGCGGGAAAATGGACCTGGCGGATGGCGTCCCGGATATCCATGAGCCGCCGTCTTTGACGTATCTCTTCGGGGAGAGGGTTCTGCACGAAAGGGGCAAAATCCCGTACCACCTGCCACATGATCCGCCTGATGGTCTTCTGGTGCAGACCTTCCGTTTCCGAATAGACCGGAACGATCCTTTTGAAATGCAGCATCTGATCCTCGCGCTCGTCGAGGATTTCAAAGTCCGGATGGATCATCTCCCTTTCGAAGGGAAAGCCCGTGATCTCCCCGGTCAAAATGAAGCGCCGTCCCGGCTTGAAGGTCCCCCTCAGATAAGCCTCGCGCCCCTTGAACCACTTCGCCTTGAGGACGCCGTGGCCGTCGTCGAATGTGGCCTCGAATATCCTCTTCCGCCCGTAAAAACGCATCTCCGCCTGGGTGATACTGCCCACGACTGTCTGCCTGAGTCCGGGGACCGTCTCCGAGATCCGGCTGACAATCCGGCGGTCTTCGTAGCGTCTCGGCAGGAAATAAATCATATCCTCGACGGTGGCCAGGTCTTTTCTGGCCAGCAGTTCCGCGATCCGGGGACCTACGCCCCTGAGGGAACCGACCGGCCGCGATAGAAGAGCGGCGTCCTGTCCCTGCTCCGCCCGTGCTGAACCGCCTTCGTCCGCCGGCCGTTCCTCGAGAAGTGACTTCAGCGCCGAAACTCTCCGGATGGCCTCAGCAACGCGCTCCCTCTTGATTTCGGGAGGGAGGCCGTCATATCCCTCGAACAGCCGCAGCAGCTCCAGCGAGATCCTGCCGAGCGAGTCCTTCCGCACTCCGGGCGCCTCGCGGCTTATCCCCTCCCGCAGCTGACTCAAAAGGGCGGTCATGGCCGTTTCGAGGTTCTTTACCAGAGAGATGCGCTCGAAGGCGCCCCCGGCTGCAAAAAGGAGCGGCGCTTCGATCTTTTCCACTGTTTTCAGTATTTCCATATTTCATCCCTGCCGGTTGTAGAGATGAATTCATTATGATATCGAATAGAAAGCAAACGTTTTGTTAGCAGATAATACATTTATACGCAAGGAAAGAATGTCGGGGCGACCGTATTTTGGAGCACTTGCCTCAATAATGAATTGTTACCAAAGGGGGGGATTCGCGACCGAATGAAAAATTGACTTTCGGGATGATTTCGGTTAGATAATTCCAACATCGCCGAAGCAAGATGAGCAGTCACGCCCTCTCCGGGCGCCGGCGCGGCAGGCAGGGGAGTTCTTATGCAGAAAAAATCAACTTACAAGGACGCGGGTGTCGATATCGACCGGGCGAATACTTTTGTCGAGAGGATAAAACCCCTGATCAAGGCGGCTTCCCGCCGGGAGGTCATGAGCGGTATCGGCGGATTCGGGGGCCTCTTTCATCTCGATACGAGCAAGAACAGGGACCCTGTCCTGGTTTCATCCACCGACGGCGTGGGGACCAAACTCAAGATAGCCCAGATGATGAACAAGCACGATACGGTAGGGATCGACCTCGTGGCCATGTCGGTCAACGATGTGGTCGTGCAGGGGGCGGAACCCCTGTTTTTTCTGGATTACATAGCCACCGGCAAGATCAGAGTGGAGACGGCCGTTCAGATCGTGGAGGGCGTCGTTCAGGGCTGTCAGGAGGCCGGCTGCGCCCTGATCGGGGGCGAAACGGCCGAGATGCCCGGATTTTACCCGGACGGCGAGTATGACCTGGCCGGATTCTGCTGCGGGGTCGTTGACGCGGATAAACTGATCGACGGCTCCGAAATCCGCGTCGGAGACCGGATCGTCGGCATCGCCTCTTCCGGTCTGCACAGCAACGGTTTTTCCCTCGCCAGGCGGGTCCTTTTGGAAGAGGGGAAACTTGACTTGCATAAGCGGGCAGGCGGGCTGGAAGAACCACTCGGACTGGAGCTCCTCCGACCGACGAGGATCTATGTGAAACCGGTCCTGAACATAATAAAAAACTTCAACATCCGGGGAGTCGTGCATATCACCGGCGGCGGTTTCCTGGACAATATTCCCCGCATTGTCCCCGGTCCCTGCCGCGCCGTCATCAGGAAAGGGTCATGGCCGAGGCCGCCCGTTTTCGACCTGATCGGGGAAAGGGGCCATATTGACGAAACGGAGATGCTGAGGGTCTTCAACATGGGGATAGGCATGATGCTGATCGTGGCCGAGAAGGACCAAGCGGAAATCCTGGAGAGATTCGAAAAACTGGGTGAAAAGGCCTACGCAATTGGAATGATAGAAAAAAGGGAAAACGATCAACCGGCGGTTTCCTTTATATAGGCAGAGAGCTTTACACAACCTGAAAATCATCTCCCGGAAGCGCGCATTGTAGATTTTTCGGAACGAAAAATGTACAGCGCACGGAGGGAGCTTGATTTTCAAAGGTTTCATAGGGTGATATGCAATGCCGCGAAAGATCGCCATAGGGGTCCTCGTTTCGGGAAGCGGCTCCAATCTCCAGTCCATCATCGATAACAGCGAAACAGGAAAACTGGATGCCGAGATCAGAATCGTCATGAGCAACAACCCCGAGGCATACGCCCTGGATCGGTGCCGGAAACATCGCCTTCCGGCGGCCGTTATAGATCATCGCCGGTTTGCCTCCCGCGAGGAATTCGACCGCCGGGTAATCGAGACGCTCAGGGCCTCAGGCGTTGAGCTTGTGGTGATGGCCGGGTTCATGCGGATCCTCTCTCCGGAATTCTTCCGGGCCTTTCCCATGAGAATCATGAACATCCACCCGGCCTTGCTCCCCTCTTTTCCCGGCGTCCACGTACAGCAGAAGGCGGTTGAATACGGCGCCAGGTTTTCGGGATGCACGGTTCATTTCGCCGATGAGGGGGTGGATACGGGACCGATCATCATCCAGGCCGTTGTCCCCGTGGACCCGGATGACACGGCCGAGACCCTCGCCGCGCGGATCCTGAAAGAAGAACACAGGATTTATCCCCAGGCCATTCAATATTACGCAGAGGGCAGAATCGAGATCGAGGGCCGCAGGGTCCGCATCAGAGACAGCCGCCTGATGACGGAAGGCGCACTGCACAATCCGCCTCTCACCCGGTTTTGATACCATTTTCCGGAAGGGCAGTTCCCCCATCCCTGTAAAGACCCTGTTGGATTCCAAATGTACGATGCGATTGTCATAGGCCAGGATTTAAGCTCGCTGATCGCCGCCCTCACAGCCGCGCACAGGGGGATAAAAACGGTTCTGATCGCAGAAAACCCTCTGGAGGCCGAGCATAGGGAAGCCGGATACTCCTTTCCGATCGATCCCACCCCACCGTCCGGTTTCGGACCAGGGCAGCTTGTGGCGGCGCTCGCGGCCGATCTCCGGCTCCCGATGGAAGATGCGCCCCGTTTCCTACCCATGGATCCGGCCTTTCAGGTGATCCTCCCCGGCCATCGGGTGGATGTCTTCCGGGACCGGGAGAGGTTGATCGCCGAGCTGATCCGCGAGTTTCCGGAACAGGCGAACGAGATAAGGAACTTTCAGCACGCCGTCGCAAAGGCGGGCCTCCTGGCGGAGCGATGGATCAAGGAAGACCGCCCGGGCGACCGGCCGGCTTTGAGGAGGTTTTTCGACCGGCTCGCCCTTTTCCCCGCCGCAGCCACGGGCGGCCTTGCCTTGACCTTCCCGGAAGACGGCGGGTTTCGGCGGGTGATTGAGGCCATGCTTGCCCTCCTCTCCCATCTCGAAGGCAGCGGCCCTTCCCTCCCCCTGTCCGCGGCCTGTCTCCTTTCCCTGCCGGCGAGGGGTATTTTCTACCCGCTCGGGGGCAGGCAGGCCTGGAGCGACTGGTTGCTGCGGAGGTTTGCGGACGGCGGCGGGGACCTGCGAGAGAGATGTTCCGTGATGCGCATCGAAACGGGCGGGAAAATCATAGTCGATCTGGAAAGTTCAGGGACCGCCGTGAGCCTCCGCGGCCGGAGGCTTATCGCCAGCGCCAAGTGGGAGAAACTGGATCTCCTGCTGCCCGGACGTAAACCCTTCCGACGGCACGACTCGATGCTCCCGGCCGCCTACCCTTTCTGCCTCCATATGGGGGTTCATGAGGGGGGGCTTCCGGAAAACCTGGCGCCTTACGTCGTGGTGGTCCCTGATAAAACCCGCCCGGCAACGGATGGAAATGTGGTCTTTCTCGAAACCAGTTTACCGGGTGAGACCGACCGGGCGCCGGAAGGCCGTCGCGCCGTGACCGCCACTGTTTTTCTGAAGGATTCGCCGCTGAGGCTCAGCGATCGCGAACTTATGGAACAGGCCACGGGCGCCATCGACTCCCTGGAGGGGTTTCTCCCCTTTCTCCGCGAGAGCATCGATTACCTGCATGTTGAAAAGTCAATCGCGCTTTCGAGGCGCTGCCAGGAGGTAATCAACCATAAGTACCGCGCGCGGAAGCGTCCCCTCTTCGGGATCGGCGCCCTCCGGCCGGAAACGCGCCGGCGCGGCATACTCCTGACGGGGGGGATGCCGCTGGCGGGGCAGGGTTTCGAGGGGGAGATCCGCTCCGGAATAAATGCCGCCGTATGGGCAGAAAGAGAGGTCGGAAAGAATGGATGAGAGGGTTCCCTACGATTTCACCATTTCAAACCTGGGGAAATGCACGCTTCCGTCGCCCGTCAGCGTCAGCTACTTCACGACGGACGCCAAAAAACTCCTGTTCAACAGCTATCTGGACCAGTACGACCGTTTCAAGTCTCCCGATGGAACGCCCCTTGCGGTGGAGGTGGCCGGTCCCCGGCAGAAGATATTTTTCGATCCCTCCAAGACCAAGGCGGCCATTGTCACCTGCGGCGGGCTCTGCCCCGGAATCAACGACGTGATCAGGGCGCTGGTCCTGGAGCTTTACCACGGATACGGGGTCCTGAACATCATCGGGATAAGATACGGGTTTCAGGGCCTGATCCCCAAATACGGCCATCCGGTGATCGAGCTTACCACGGATGTCGTGAAGGACATCCATACCCTCGGGGGCAGCATGCTCTCCTCGTCGCGGGGTCGCCAGGATCCCGGCGAGATGGTGGATGCGCTCAAGCGGATGAACGTGGATATCCTGTTTTGCGTGGGCGGGGACGGGACGATGAGGGCCACGGAACTGGTCACGGAGGAGATCGCCCGGCGGAATCTGAGCATAGGCGTGATCGGCATCCCCAAGACCATCGACAACGATCTGAACCTCATCCAGAAGACCTTCGGGTTCGATACGGCCATTGCCGAGTCGGTCAAGGCGATCCAATGCGCCCATGTCGAGGCCAAAGGGGCGCCCAACGGAATCGGCTTGGTCAAGATAATGGGCCGGCAGTCGGGGCACATCGCGGCCGGCGCCGCCCTGGCGCAATCCGATGTCAATTTCGTCCTTATCCCGGAGGCGCCCTTCGAGCTGGAGGGGGAAAAGGGTTTGCTGAGGGCAGTTGAGGAACGCCTGCGCGGCCAGGCGCACTGCGTGATCCTCGTCGCGGAGGGGGCCGGACAGGAATATCTCCGGCGGGGGGGCCAGCCCGCGGAGACGGACGCCTCGGGCAACCCGCGCCTGCTGGATATCGGCGTCTTTCTGAAAGATACCCTCGCCGACTATTTCCGGAAGATCTCGATGGAGACCAATATCAAGTATATCGATCCGAGCTACCTGATCCGCAGCGTTCCCGCCAATGCCAGCGACAGCATGTATTGCGGCGCCCTCGGCCAGTATGCGGTCCATGCCGGGATGGCCGGAAAGACAGGCATGTTGGTAGGGTTGATGAAAGACGAGTATGTTCACATCCCCCTGACGATAATCGGCTCCGGCGCCAAGGTCGATATCGGAGGGAATGTGTGGCTGCGGGTGCTGGAGACAACGGGGCAGCCGCCGCTGACCAACAAAAATGCTTAAAAAATGCTTGCATTCGCGGGAGATTTGGTTTAGTAACCGGCAGCATTTCATGAAGGAGCTTCCTATGTCAAGAATCTGCGAGGTATGCGGCAAGAAACCGGTCATCGGTCATAAGGTCAGCCATGCCAACAACAAAAGCACGAAGATATGGTACCCCAATCTTCAGAAGATCCGCTGCATAGACGGCAAGACGGGCGCGGTCAAGCGTGTGAAGGCCTGCACCCGCTGCATCCGTTCGGGTTTTCTCAAGAAAGCCGTATGAAGGGGATTCCGGCGGAAGGATGAAGGGCCCGGTCGGCATGGCGTCGTCCGGGCCCGCGCGGTTGTGTCTTACTTCTTGGCGGGTGCGGCCTCGATAACCAGTTTCTTGAGATCGGATAGTTTGATCTGGAAGGTGCCGTACCTGGTCCGGCCGTAAAGTTTCTGGTTCTTGATCAGCGTCAGTTCGGAAAACTCCCCGTCGCGCATTTTCACGTTTCCTATCAACTTATCCTCCCGGAGGCTAAACAGCACCTGTGCGATGTTGTCAAAGGATATGGTGTAGCTTCCCCCTCCCCGTTTCCCTTCCAGGAAGGTCTCCCCTTCGATGCTGACGTCGCTGCACTGGGCGGCGATATCCATCTGATCCAGGACGGTCGCGGTAAATTTCTTCGCCGGCACGGGGATCTTGTCGGGAGAAGCCGGCCCCTGAAGAGAGCCCATCCCCAACAGAAAGGGAGCAACAGCGATCAGGACGGCAAGCGGTAGGAATCTTTTCATCTGACCTCCAATCACGATGAAGATTATTTTCCCGGATGGCAGTGGTTTCCAGCGCTGGAAAGCTGACTATCACGGAGGGGCGGAAATATCAAGTTCAAAAAACGCAAAGCCTTGGCGACTTTTTGCGAGAGAGACTAAAGATGATGCAGCGAGGGGAATTCTCTCCTTGACATCAAGGTTCGCCCTGATATTATCGAATCCATCCGGAGGAAAAAAACGATGTCGGCAGGAAGACTGCCCACGACCCGCTGGCGTCTGCGGGAGGGCAACAGTGAAATTGAGGATCTGCTGATGAGGGAGATGGGCTTGAGTCCGATCCTCTCGCGGATCCTCATCAGTCGCGACATAGTCGATCCCGACGAGGCCCGCCGGTATCTCTCCCCTTCCCTTCGCGATCTCCACAATCCCTTTCTGATGCAGGATATGGACAAGGCAGTAGAGCGCCTGATCCGGGCCGTCGGCAATAAGGAAAAGGTGGTCGTTTACGGCGACTACGACGCGGACGGCATCACCTCCGTTGTGATCCTTCTTAAATTTCTCCGTCTGATCCACCGGGAAGCGGCCTACTATATCCCCGACCGCATCAGAGAGGGTTACGGCCTGAATCGGGAAGCGGTGGAAAGACTGAAAGCCGAGGGGGTCGGCCTGATCGTCACCGTCGATTGCGGCATATCCGACCACGACTCAATAGCCTATGCGCGACGGCTCGGGATGGACACCGTCGTCCTGGACCACCATGAGCTCTCCGACACCCTTCCGGAGGCGGCGGCGATCGTAAATCCCCATCGCCCCGATTGCCGGTTTCCGTTCAAGCATCTGGCCGCCGTCGGAATCGTGTTCAACTTCCTGATCGCCCTGCGCGGGGCCCTGAGGCGGGAAGGATTCTGGAGTGATGCAGGCTATCCCAATCTTAAGGAGTATCTGGATCTGGTCGCGCTCGGGACCATAGGCGACCTCGCGCCGCTCGTCGACGAAAATCGCATCTTTGCCAGGATAGGCCTGGAACTGATCGCCGAGGGCAGGAGGATCGGCCTCAATGCGCTCAAGCAGATTTCCGGGATGGAGCACCAGGCGATGGATTCCGGCCGGGCGTCCTTCAGCCTGATCCCCAGGATCAACGCCGCCGGGCGGATCGCCTCGGCAAGGGAGGCCGTCGAACTCCTGCTGACGGAAAACAGGGTCGAGGCGGAGGAACTGGCAAGAAAGCTGGACGGATTCAACCGCAAACGCCAGGCCATGGAGAAGGAGATTTTCAGCGAACTCCTGGAGCAGATCGGCGACGGGTTCGATCCCGGCAAGGTCGGTCCCCTGGTCTTTGCCTCTCCCCGCTGGCATCCCGGCGTCATCGGCATCGTCGCCTCGAGACTGGTTGACCGTTTCGGGCGGCCGGCCATCCTCATCAGCCTGAAGGACGGGATCGGCAAGGGATCGGGGCGGAGCGCCGCCGATTTCAACATTTATCAGGGTCTGAAACGCTGCGAGTCGCTTCTTCTCTCCTACGGCGGCCATCGCTACGCCGCAGGCATTTCCATCCGCGAGGAGGATATCGAACAATTTGCGTCGCTATTGAGAGAGGTGATCCAGGAGGATGCGGAGATGGATTTCACCATCTGCACAACCATCGATTCGCAGTGCAGCCTGACGGATATAAACGACGATCTCCTCGCGCAGTTTGACCGTCTGGCCCCCTTCGGGAGCAGGAATCCGGAACCGGTCCTCTGCGTCAGAAACGTCAGCGTCGCTTCTCCGACCGTTGTCGGAAACAACCACCTCAAAATGCGGGTCAGCTCCGACGGGGTGTCGCGCAATTCCATCTGGTTCAGCAAAGGTGAATTCCTGCCGGATCTTTCCTCGGCCCTTCTTGATATCGTCTTCACGCCGCAAATCAACTACTGGAACGGTTCGGCGGATATCCAGCTCAAGATGAGGGATGCGGCCCTTCCCGACGCCTCGCCCTCCCTGGGCGAACTCGGCGCATAGGCCATCAGCCGAGCGCACCGGAACTCTCAACGCAGGAGAAGGTTATACGACTTGATGCGGAAAAGGGGATTGTAGGATTGCTTCGAATCAGCCAGATTGGGAACGTTCATATCGCTTTCTTTGTTGATATACTTGAATTCACTGAATAATCTTTTTGCACACTCGTTGTCGAGGAATTGATAGAGGCCCTTGATTTCGGAAAATGCCTTTTCGAAATTGAGCGCCGCGGTCGTCCCGCTCAGCCGCGAACCGATCCCGAAAGCGGATATCTCGCCGTCGATCCGGATCAGGATACCCTTCGCTTCCAGCCAGTCCATATTGTTGAGGGTGATGACCAGGGCGTTCTTCTCACAGGCCAGGCTGCTTTCCTTATCCACGTCGCAGTTGTGCCGCTCGCACCAGATCTCCAGAAAATTCAGACAGCCTTCGACGTGTTCCGGACGGATGACCTCCACCCCCGCGCGGTTTCTGTGGACGTACTCCCGGGCAAACTGATTGAGGAGATTCCGCTTTTTCGAGAATTTGTTTCCCCTCAGACGGATCAGGTCTTCCGTGAGATATACGTAATCGTCGAATTCCCTCTGCTCCTCCAGGGTAAATAGGGCCTCGAGTTCCGAACGGTCCAGCGTTTCCAGATAATCCCCCGGCGCGTACCAGTAGCGGTTAAATCCCAGCCGCCGGGCCAAACGGTGCAGTTCGGAAGGTGAAAAATCGGCCTTGGGAGAAACGGGAAGGATGAGATGCCGGTCTTCCGGATGGTTCTCCGTGTCGCCGGCGATGAAAAGGGTCCCGTCCGCTATCGCGTAGAGGGTCCTGTGCAGCGGGCTGCTCCAGGCGATAAGGGAGGAAGGGGAATAGATGCTCAGGCTGTACGGCTGTTCTTTAAAAAACTCCTTTAAGATTTCATAATCGGATACGTCAACCGGTTTGAAGTTCATTTTTCCTCGCTGATCATAAGCATGGGCGCCCAGGCGGTCATCTCCCGAAACCCGGCGCCTTGGTAAAGGCTGCGGGAGCCGGGTTCTGCGATGAGACCGATCCAGCGGATGCCGTCGGCGCGAAGACGCTCCAGAATAGCCGCGAGGATCACCCTGCCGATGCCCTGTTTCCTGCGGTCGCCGATGACCGTCATGTCCTGGATATAGGCGTCGCTGACGCCGTCGCTGATTGCCCTGCCCATCCCGACGATGCGGCCCTCCTCCTCGGCAACCACGAAACAGTGACTGCCCGAGATGAGCCTCTCGATCAGATTCCGCCTGCCTGTGTCATCGGGACCCCACCACCCCTCCGCCCGATACAGGGCTTCGATCTGCCGGATCTGGTCTTCGGTAGGGGTCCGGATAAAATTGCAGTTTACCGTCTTGAGTTCCCCAAAATTGCTATCATTTTTCCCCTCACCCTCCCCTTCGTCCCCTCCTGCCAGGGGAGGGGAAAAATGACTTATTACGAGTTCGTCAAACAAAGACAGCCGTAGATGCGACGTCGAGCCAACGTTGGGGGCGACGGGCTATGCTTATACCGGCTGAGGGGTTTGTTGTCAAGGCCCCGCCGGTCTCCATTTCCGGGCGAAACGGGGTTCAGGAGCGGGTGCGGATTCCCAGCTTCTCGCACCGGTAATAGAGAGAATCATCTTTTATTCCAAGGAATTCAGCGGCCTTGGTTTTGGAGCCGCCCGCCTTCTGGAGCGCCTTCTCGAGCAGGCCCTTCTCGATCCTTGCCAGTTCTTCATTGAGATTCAGCCCGGCATCGGGCAGTTCCGGGATTGGGATGCGCCCCCCGGCCTCGATGTTGGAGGATAGGACAAGATTTTCCGGAAGGATGATGTTTGAGGTCTCCAGGGCGATGCTCCGTTCGATGATATTTTCCAGCTCACGGACATTGCCCGGAAAAGGGTACTGCATCAGCAGTTCCAGGGCATAGGCGGATATCGTTTTTATCTCCTTGTTGAATTCCCGCGCATACTTCTCGATGAAATGCCTCGTCAGGATCGGGATGTCTTCCCGGCGTTCCCTCAGGGGGGGCAGGTTGATCGGGATGACGTTGAGGCGGTAATAGAGGTCTTCCCTGAACTGGCCGGACTTCACATGCTCCGCCAGATTGCGGTTTGTGGCGGAGATAATGCGGACGTCGACACGGATGTCGTCCGCCCCGCCGACGCGGCGGAAGGACTTTTCCTGGACGACCCTCAGGAGCTTGACCTGAAGGAGCGGGGGTAGCTCCGAGATCTCGTCCAGAAAGACGGTCCCCCCCTGGGCGATCTCGAAAAGCCCGGCCTTATCGGAATAGGCTCCGGTAAAGGCCCCCTTGGCGTACCCGAAAAGCTCGCTTTCCAGCAGGTTCTCCGGGATGCCCCCGCAGTTGATGACCAGAAACGGAGCCCCTCTCCGGGCGCTGTTTTCGTGGATGGCCATCGCCACCAGTTCCTTGCCGGTCCCGCTCTCGCCGCAGATCAGGACATTGGCCGGCGTTTCCGCGACCTTCTTGATCGTCGCATAGACCTTGAGCATCTCCTTGCTGTTGCCGATCATCTTTCCGAAACGGACGGCATTTTCCACCTTCTTGAGGAAAAGGACATCGCCGTGTTTTTCTTCCTTCCTGGAAAGGGCGTTGCGGACGATTCCCTTGAGGTCCTCGATGTCGAAATCCTTTTCGATATAGTCGTAGGCCCCCTCCTTCATGGCGGTTACGGCGGTTTCTCCGGAGGCGTAGGCCGTAATCAGGATGACCATCGTCTCGGGGGAAACGTCCCTGATCCCGCGCAGGATGGCTATTCCATCCATCCGGGGCATCTTGAGATCTGTAATGATTAGATCGAACTTTTCCTTCCGGCACAGACTCAGGGCCTTGCCGCCGTCGCCGGCGGTCGCAACGCTGTATCCCTCCCGGCTCAGCATGATCTCGAGAAATTCCCTCATTCCCTGATCGTCATCCACCACGAGGATCCTGGCCATCTTGTTCCTCCCCTAAATTATTCAAGCGGCGGCCTTTCCCGCGGCATTGCCGGCCCGGGGAAACCATATCCGGCAGACGGTTCCCTTGGCCGGATCGCTTTGAATGCCGATTTCCCCCCCGTATCCTTCCACGATCCGGTTGAGGACCGCCATCCCCAGGCCTGTCCCTGTCTCCCGGGTCGTATAAAAGGGTTCGAATATCCGCTTCAGCGTCTGCCCGTCCATGCCGTGGCCCGTGTCGGCGATCATGATTTCGACACCTTTCCTTTCACGGAGTTCGGCGGTTCGCGCCTCGACCGTCAGCGTCCCGCCCTCCGGCATCGCCTGAACGGCGTTGATGATCACGTTCCAGACGACCTGCCTGAGTTCGGTCCTGTTGGCATGAATGAACAGCGGTTTTTCCGGGAGGCGCACAACCGGCTTGAGAGCTTCATGCCAATCCTTTACGCAGCGCAGCGATTCCACCACTTCTTTGATTGTGCCTGCAACGTCGATCTCCTCCCGGTGGCCGGGGGCCGGTCTCGCCATGAGGAGAAAATCCTTGAGGAAAGCCTCCAACTGATCCTTGCCCCGCAGTACGATCTGCATCAGTTTTTCGTTGGTTTCCCTCGCATAGGGGTCCTGGAGGAGCATCTGAATCGAGCCGCTGATCGAGGAAAGCGGGCTCCGGATCTCATGCGCGAGACCCGCGGCGATCTCGCCGATGAAGGCAAGTCTTCGGCTCTTCTCGAGGGATTCCCTCATTTCGCTGAGCTCGGTCAAATCCTGGAAGATAACGATATTCCCTATTTCGAGGTTGTTGTGATCCCGGAGCGGCGAGACGGAACAGCTCAAAAGCAGGCCCCTCCCGTCGCCGGCGGTAAAGGGTATCTCGAAAGGGGTTTTCGCGGCCGGCCTGGTTCCGGCGACGTCCTGTCCGCCCTGGAGGACGGGAAAATCCGGGAAGACATCGGATAATTTCCTGTTTTCCACCCTTCGGAACGGGATTCCGGTTATCTCGGCGGCGGCGCGATTGAAGGACTTGATCTTGCCGGCCAGATCAACCGTCAGGATCCCTGTGTCTACCGACTCGATGATGCTCCGATGCAGAAGGTTGAGCTGGTCGAAGTCGCTCTGTTTCTTGGCCAGAAGGGTCCTGGTCTGCCTTTCCCGCTCCACGACGAAGCTCGTCAGAAAGGCGATCAAATAAAATGATAGTATATGGGTGGCGATCCTGGTGATGAAATAGCCTGTTTCCCGAAGCTGGTCGTACACGGGAGTCGAATAGACGGGATAGATGAGACCGTAGAACTCGAGGTTGGCAAAAAGACCGTAAAAAATGCCGGCGGCGGACGCGATGACGAGCCCTCCCCTTCTCCCGAGAAATACTACCGAATAGATGATGACGAGCGGATAGAAGGCGGAATATATACTGCGGATGCCGCCCGTGGAATAAACCATGCCGGTGATCAGAAGGACGTCGCAGATGCTCTGGATATAAATATTCAGAGAAATATTCGGCACGCGTTTCAAAAGGATAAGATACAGAATAGAGAGAATATAGGTCAGGATGATGATCCTGAACAGAGCGGCGGCCGAGATTGCCGACAGGGGCTCCATCTCCTTGATGTCGACGAAAGCGGCTATCCCCAGCAGGAAGGTGACGATTAAGACCCGCGCGAGCATCTGACGGCGGAGACTGTAGGTCATGTTTACCGGCTGCATGGACTTGTCCGACATCTCCAGATTCCCGAATAATTGGAGCCTCCCGCGTTCGGGGAATTTCCGGGTCTTTTCCTGGACCCCCGTTACCCGTTCGGGATTACCCGAAACGTTACTTTCAGTCCGCCGAAAAGTCAACCGCGTTGATTAAAACCTCGCCGGTCTTGCTGCCGTCCGCTTTCCTTCCTTTGCGCAGCCTGCGCCATCTCAAGAACGGGACGCCGGAAGAGCGGTTGTTGACATCACGGCGGATTGTTTCTATTATCCAATCGAGATGCCTGCAAGGTCTCTGTTTTTTGCCTGCCCCGAACAAGACACGGTGATCGGATGCCAAGACCATTCTTCCCCCTGGCAATTGCCCTGATCGCGGGAATCGCTTTTGCCGGCAATTACACGATCCAGGACCTCCCGGTTCTGGTCGGCCTCGCCGCGGCGCTCATCTTGCTTCTGTTGGCCGGCAGACAAAAGGGCGGCAGGCTTTTTTATCCCTCCCTGCTCCTATGCCTTTTTCTTCTCGGCGTCCTCGAGATGAATCTCTATCTCCGCGATCCCCCGGAGAGGGGGCATGTCAGAAGTCTGGCGGGAGAGAAAAAGCTGACCATCGAAGGGATGATAGCAGAAAACCCTCAAGTATCGCCTGAAAAAACCGAACTGGTCGTTTCCGTCTTCCGGCTGCTCCGGGACGGTGAATATATCCCGGTCCGGGGGCGGGTGCTTCTGGTCAGCCGCGAGCCGCAGTCCTTGCATTACGGGGATGTCGTCAGGTTTCATGTCCGGCTCAGGGCGCCGCACAATTTCAACAACCCCGGCGGTTTTGATTACGAAAGATACCTGCGTTTTCGCGGGATTCTCGTCCGCGGGAATATCGGCGACGCTTCGGGCATCGTGCTTATCCGCCGGGATAAGGGAAATCCCCTGCGGGCGGGGCTCGAAAATATCCGCGACCGGATCAGAGAAACGATCGCGCTTGCCGCGCCCGGAGAGGAAGGGAGGATCATCCAGGCGCTGATTCTCGGCGAGCGAAAGGAAATACCGAAGGAGGTGATGGAGAATTTCAACAGGACGGGGACGACCCACATCATCGCCATCTCCGGTCTCCATATCGGAATCGTGGCCCTCTTTGCGCTATTCGTCATCCGTCTGATCCTGAAATCGTCCGAGTATCTGCTCCTTAAAGGCAACATGGCCAAGATATCGGCTGTGTTCGCGCTGCTCACAGTTGTCCTCTACACGTTCATCGCCGGGGCGGGCATCTCGGTCGTCCGGTCAGCCCTCATGATCGGGGTCCTGATGGGCGCCATCCTCCTCAACCGGGAGAGGGACCTCTTCAACACCCTCGCCCTGGCCGCTTTTATTATTCTGATCGCCGCCCCCTATTCGCTTTTCGATGTCTCCTTTCAACTTTCCTTTGCCGCCGTGGCCTCGCTGCTGTTCCTGACGCCGAGATTAACCGCCCTCCTGCCGCCTGTCCAGCCCGGCGGACCGTCGGTCTCGGCAAGAATGTTGGCGCTCCTAAAAAGAGGCCTGCGGGGCGGCGCGATCTATTTCTTTGTTTCCCTGAGCGCCACACTCGGCACCCTGCCTCTGATCCTGTTCTATTACAACCGGCTGTCGCTCGTCTCGCTCGCGGCGAACCTCCTGGTCGTGCCCATGCTCGGAAGCCTGGCGATCCCCCTTTGCCTGCTGGCCGTCATGGCGATACCGGTCTCGGGGGGGCTAGCCGCCCTCATCGTCCGGATAGCCGAGCTGCCGGTCGGGATCGCCCTTTATTTGATCGACCGGTTCGCCGCGGCGCCCTCTGCGGCGGTGTTTGTCCCTACCCCCACCGTCCTGGAAATCGCGGCCTTCTATCTTCTGCTGATCTCGGCCGGTTTCTGCCTCGACCGGCCCAGCGAGCAAGAACGGGGATCGTCCGCTCAAAAAAGTGCCCTGCCTTGGAAGGCAATCACGGTGCTGATGCTCTTTTTTCTCCTCGGCAGCGGCATCCATTTTCATCTGCAGGGACAACAAAAGGAGAAACTCAGTCTGACCGCCGTGGATGTCGGCCAGGGCAGCGCCGTTCTGGTCCGTTTTCCCGGCGGCAAACGGATGCTCGTCGACGGCGGGGGGTTCTACGACGAGAGCTTCGATGTGGGCAAGTCCGTTCTGGCCCCTTTCCTCTGGCGGGAGAGGATCGGCCGGATCGACACGGTCGTCCTGACGCATCCCCACCCGGACCACCTCCAGGGATTGCTTTTCATTCTCGAAAATTTCAACGTCCGCGATGTTTGGACCAACGGCGAAGGATCGGACACGCGCCTCTACGGCGAGTTTCGGCGGATCGTGCGTGAAAAGGGCATAACCCTGCGGGAGCTCTCGGAGCAAAGCCCCGAAATGGAGATCTCCGGGGTCAGGATCCGCATTCTCAATCCAGCAGGTGCTCCGGACAAGCGGGAACAAGCGGTCACCCCTTCCCTTTTAGAAGCAAAAGGCAAGAACCCGGAAACGGGGTTTTCGGCCGGACGTTCCCAGACCCCCGGAGGATGGACCCTCTTTACAGACGAGAGCAACGAACGCTCCCTGGTCATAAAGATCACCTACGGCAGGAGCAGCTTTCTCCTGCCGGCCGATATCTCGGAGGCAACGGAAGGCCGCCTTGTCCGGACGCACGCCGATCTCGGCAGCGATGTCCTTTTCGTGCCCCACCACGGCAGCGGCCGCTCCAGCAGCGCACCCTTCCTCGATAAGGTCAGGCCGCGGACGGCGGTGCTCAGTTGCGGCCCCGACAACGTCTTTCGCCTTCCCCATCCGGATGTCCTCAGGCGGTACGAGAGGTTCGGAACCAGGCTCCACCGGACCGATCGGGACGGCGCCGTCGCCCTGGAGACCGACGGAAATGATATCACGGTAAAGGTCTTCCGCGGCCGCCGCTGATCCTCAATTTATGTTGCGTTTGCATTTCCGATATGTTATCAAAACACCCTTTAATTGACGGAGAAAACAGGGAGAGTGCCGATGGAGATCATCACCGCGGTCAGGGGATTCAAGGATATCCTTCCGCCGGAAACGGACAAGTGGCTTCATGTCGAGGAAACCGCCCGGAAGGTGTTCGGGGCGTTCGGTTTCCGCGAGATCCGCATCCCCCTGCTCGAAAAAACGGAGCTCTTCTGCCGCGGGATCGGGGAGACCACCGACATCGTCGAGAAGGAGATGTACACGTTTCTCGACCGGGGGGAGGAATCGCTGACGCTCAGGCCCGAGGCGACGGCCTCGGTCATCCGCGCCTATCTGGAGCACGCCGTCCATGCCGCGGAAACGGCGACGCGGCTGTTCACCATCGGCCCCATGTTCAGACGGGAGAGGCCGCAAAAGGGGCGCTACCGCCAGTTCCACCAGATCGACGCCGAGATCCTCGGGCCGGACGACCCGCGCACCGACGCCGAGCTTATCCTGATGCTGATCCATTTTCTCGACCGGCTCGGCCTGGCGAAACTGAACCTGGAGATCAATTCCCTCGGCTGCCAGGAGTGCCGTCCCGCCTTTCGGGAGGCGGTCATCTCCTTCCTCGGTTCCCGGACGGAGGAGATCTGCGGGGATTGCCGGCGGCGTCTCGGGACCAATCCGCTGCGCGTCTTCGACTGCAAGGTGGAGAAGTGCGGCGAGATCATTTCCCAGGCGCCGAGACTGATCTCGTTCATATGCCGGGACTGCCGGACCCATTTTGAAGGCGTGCAGGAGGGTCTTCGCCTCTTCGGCGTCCCCTACCGGATCAATGACCAGATGGTGCGGGGGCTCGACTACTATACGAGGACGACCTTCGAGGCGACCGCGGAGCATCTGGGGGCGCAAAACGCCGTCGTCGGCGGCGGCCGTTACGATCACCTGGTCCGCGATCTCGGCGGGCCGGACATCGCGGGGATCGGTTTCGCTATCGGCTGCGAGCGCCTGATCTCCATGCTTCCCGAAAGCGGCGGGAACGCCCCGCCGGCGCCCCTTCTTTTCATCGCGGCGCTCGGGGAAAAGGCCGCGGAGAGGGCCTTTATTCTTGGCAACCGCCTGCGGATGAACGGGATCCACGTGGATATGGACTACACGGGCCGTTCGCTGAAAAGCCAGATGAAAAGGGCCGACCGGCTGGGGTGCGCCTATGCCCTGATCCTCGGCGAACGAGAGATTCAGGACAACAAGGCCATCCTCAGGAACATGCGCGAAAGCGCCCAGGAAGAGCTTCGTCTCGACGAGATGGAAAATGCCATCATAAAACTTGCGAGGTAAGGAAGCGTTGTCCGATTTCATAACGATCAAGAAGAGGACCCATTACTGCGGGGATCTCAACAGCGCCCATGTCGGGGAGGAAGTGGTCCTGATGGGCTGGGTCCACCGGAGGCGGGATCACGGCGGGGTGGTCTTCGCCGATATGAGGGACCGGGAGGGCATCGTCCAGGTCGTCTTCAATCCGGAGATCAGCGCCTCCTCCCATGACGAGGCCCAGGAGATCAGGTCCGAATACGTCCTGGCCGTGGCGGGCCTCGTGCGCCGCCGCCCGGAAGGCATGGAAAATCCCGAACTGAAAACAGGCGAGATCGAGGTGCTGGCGCATGAGTTGGAGATCCTCAACGAGGCGAAAACCCCGCCCTTCATCCTCGACTCCACGGCGGAGATCTCCGAGAACGTCCGTCTCAAACACCGTTATCTCGACCTGAGGCGGCCCGAGCTCCAGAAGAACATCGTCCTCAGGAGCCGCGTGGCCGCGGCGACCAGGGATTACCTGAACGGGGCCGGGTTCATCGAGATCGAGACCCCGTTTCTGACGAAGAGCACCCCGGAAGGCGCCCGGGATTATCTGGTCCCCAGCCGGGTGAATCAGGGGCAGTTTTACGCCCTGCCTCAATCGCCGCAACTGTTCAAGCAACTGCTGATGGTTTCCGGGTTCGACCGCTATTTCCAGATCGTCAAATGCTTCCGCGACGAGGACCTCCGGGCGGACCGGCAGCCGGAATTCACGCAGATCGACTGCGAGATGTCCTTCGTCAACGAAGAGGACGTCATCCGGGTCATGGAGGGGATGATCGCCCATATCTTCAAGACATGCCTCGGCCGGGAGCTCCCCTTCCCCTTCCCGCGGATCTCCTACCGGGAGGCGATGGACCGCTTCGGGAAGGACAACCCCGACCTCCGTTTCGGCCTCGAGATCCGGGAACTGACTGACATCCTCCGGGGATCGGGATTCAAGCTCTTCGCCGAGATCGCCGCCGCCGGCGGGATGATCTCGGCGATCAGGGTCGAGGACGGGAAGGGACTCTCCCGGAAGGATCTCGACGATCTGAAGGAATTTGTCGGCCGGTACGGCGCCGGCGGCCTGGCCTGGGCCAGGGTCATTCCGGACGGCTGGACCTCGCCCATCTACAAATTTCTGACCCCCCGGGAAGTCGGGGCGATCAACGAAAGGATGGAGGCCCGCGAGGGTGACGTCATTCTGTTCGTTGCCGATACGCCGAACGTGGTCCGCGACGCACTGGGAAATCTCCGGGGCCATCTGGCGAAGAAGCTCGATTTGATACCCCCGGGGGCAACGGCCTTCACCTGGGTGACCGATTTCCCCCTGTTCGAATACAGCGAAGCGGAAAAGCGCTTCGTATCGACGCACCACCCGTTCACCTCGCCGGCCCTGGAGGATCTGCCCCTGCTCGAGACCGACCCGGGAAAGGTCCGCGCCCGCGCCTACGACCTGGTCCTCAACGGCTCCGAGATCGGCGGCGGCAGCATCCGGATTCACCGGAAAGACGTCCAGACGCAGGTCTTCAAGACCCTGGGGATAGGCGAGGAAGAGGCGCGCGGCAAGTTCGGCTTTCTGCTGGACGCCCTCGAGTACGGAACGCCGCCGCACGGCGGGATCGCCTTCGGCCTGGACCGCCTGGTCATGCTGATGGCCGGGGCGGAATCGATCCGGGACGTGATAGCATTCCCCAAGACCCAGAAGGCCGCCTGCCTGCTGACGGACGCGCCTTCGCCGGTCAGCGTGGAGCAGCTCATGGAACTCTCGCTTAAGATCGTGACGTAATTCGGAAGGGAGATATAAAAACATGGCCAGATGGAACAGGGACAAGAAGGTTCTGGATCACGAGCATACGAGCTTCTGGAAGTTCGATCTCAAGGACGTGCAGGAGCCCAATCTCCAGAAGGACGTCTTCCCCTATGACGACGTGTGCCGGATCGACTTCGACCACAAGCTCATCCCGATCGACCCCGCGGAGGATATCTTCATCACCGACACCACCTTCCGCGACGGCCAGCAGGCGAGACCTCCCTATACCGTCCAGCAGATCGTTGATCTCTTCGCGTTGATGGGCCGCCTGGGCGGACCCAACGGCGTGATCCGCCAGACGGAATTCTTCCTCTACAGCGCCAAGGACAGGGAGGCGCTGGAGAAGTGCCGGGACCTCGGGCTGCCCTACCCGGAGATCACCGGATGGATCAGGGCCAGCGCGGAGGACGTCCCGCTGGTCAAACAGGCGGGGATCAAGGAAACAGGCATCCTCACGTCCGTTTCCGATTATCATATCTTTCTCAAATTAGGGAGGAACCGCCGCCAGGCGCTGGACGAATACCTGGGCGTGGTCAAGTCCATCCTCGCCGCGGGCATCGTTCCCCGCTGTCATTTCGAGGACCTCACCCGCGCCGACATCTACGGCTTCTGCATCCCCTTCGCCATCGAGCTGATGAAGCTCCGGGAGGAAAGCGGGATCGACATCAAGATCAGGCTCTGCGATACGATGGGCTACGGCGTCACCTATCCCGGCGCCTCCCTGCCCAGGAGCGTGGACAAGCTCGTCCGGGCCTTCATCGAGGACGCGGGCGTCCCCGGCCGCCTCTTGGAATGGCACGGGCACAACGATTTTCACAAGGCGATGATCAACGCGGCCACCGCCTGGCTCTACGGGTGCGGCGCCGCCAACACGACGCTGCTGGGCCTCGGCGAGCGGACGGGCAATCCGCCCCTCGAAGGCCTGATCATCGAATACATCGGCCTGCGCGGCGATTCAAACGGCATCGACACGACCGCCATCACCGACATCGCCAACTACTTCGAAAAGGAGATCGGCTACCGTATCCCGTCGAACTTCCCCTTCGTCGGGGCCGACTTCAACGTGACGCGCGCCGGCGTCCACGTGGACGGCCTGATCAAGTGCGAGGAGATCTACAACATCTTCGATACGACCCGCATCCTCAAGCGGCCCATCATTCCGATGGTCACCGACAAATCGGGCAAGGCCGGCATCGCCTTCTGGATCAACGCCCATCTCGGTTTGACCGGGGATAAAGCCGTCGACAAGCGGCACCCCGGCGTCTCCAAGATTCACAAGTGGATCATGGAACAGTATGAGGGCGGGCGGATGACGGGCATCTCGAACGAGGAACTCGAGAAGCGGGTCAGGAAGTACATCCCCGAGCTGTTCATGTCCGATCTGGAGAAGATCAAGTACATGGCGGCTCAGACCGCCGTCAACGTAGTCAAGCAGGTGATCGAACACCCGGTGATGAAGACGATGAAGCCGGAGCTCCAGGAACCCGTCATGCAGAAGTTCATCGAGGACAACCCCTCCATCCAGTTCGCCTACGTCGTGGACATGAACGGGCGCAAGACCACGCGAAACATCACCAATATCGCCGATCGGGCGAAGTACGAGAACTACGGCATCGGGACGGACCAGTCGGACCGCGAGTGGTTCATCAAGCCGCTCCAGAGCGGCAAGATCCACGTGACCAATTTCTATATCTCCAAGATGACGGGGGCTCTGTGCATCACGGTCTCCTCCCCGATCGTTGACGAGAAGGACGAGATGGTCGGGATCTTCGGCGTGGACATCAAGTTCGAGGAATGGGTCAAACGGGTGGAGGACATCGCCGAGGCGACGCAGATCGCCCTCAGGGAGGAGTACGAGGCCAAGGCAAAATCCGACCGCTGGCGGTAAAGGCAAAGCTAAGCGGCGGCATGAGCATGAAGGATTGGCGACGCGTTCTAAAAATCGTCGATCACCCACTGGTCGTAGGGGCGGTCCTTGGCTCGGGCGGAATAGGGCGCCAGTTCCATGATGAAACGCGAGGGATCCACCTGCAGATACCCCCTCCCTCGCCCATAATCGACCAGGGGATAGCAGAGGTAGAGCTGGTCCTTCGCCCGCGTGGCCGCGACGTAGAAAAGCCTCCGCTCCTCCTCCTCGCCGCCCGGCTCCTTCAGGGCGCGGGCGAGGGGCATCATCCCCTCCGAGCACCAGATCATCAGGACCGCCTTCCATTCCAGGCCCTTCGCCTGGTGGATCGAGGAGAGCACCACCCTGTCCCGCCCGTTCTCCTCCTGGGAGGCCTCCTCGGTCAT
>Ga0172369_10000090_pt1 | contig 123403 bp, 88 predicted proteins | sample LakKiv25m_FD_114539 | JGI IMG/M metagenome (GOLD analysis project Ga0172369, IMG submission 114539) | Freshwater microbial communities from Kabuno Bay, South-Kivu, Congo - kab_022012_11.25m | ecosystem: Environmental > Aquatic > Freshwater > Lake | place: Democratic Republic of the Congo... | reverse complement strand
GCCTACGTTGCGGACTGCGGGCGGCGGGCGGGATCGGTGGGCAAAGAGTCCGTTCTATCCGCATCCTTCCCCCCCCCAGCGAGAGGATGAGATGCGCACGAAAATAAAAACGGAGCTCCTGAGAATGGAAGATTGAGAATGGCGGAATGGGGGAGCATGAGTTATTATGACTCCCCCATTCCGCCATTCTCCCTTTCCCCCACTCATTCATCCAACCTTCCATCCTTCCATTCTTCCAACGAGGAACGGCGCCCACATCTGGTAGTGCTGGTCGGCATCCCCGGATCCGGTAAAACGACATACGCCCGGCGGCTGCTCACGCACTGCCGGGCGATGTGTTTGGTGAGCCCGGATATTATTCGCGAACGGCTGCATCCGGGATATGAACAGGGACGGGCGGATCACCGGCAGATGAATCATCGCCGTATCTTCGCCATCGCCTACCGGGAGGTGGCCGGCGCACTGGACGGCGGGCAGGATGTCATTTTCGACGCCACCAGCCTTACCCGCACCCGCCGCCGGAAGCTGCTCCTGTTGGCGGAAGGATTCGGCGCAACGCCCGTCGCTCATTACTTCCAGGCCGCCCTGCCGCTGGCCCTCGCCCGCAACGCCGCGCGCCAGCGCCGCGTCCCCGCCGGCGTCATCGCCCACATGCTGAAAATCCTGCAGCCACCCACGCGCGAGGAGGGGTTTGCGCGGGTGGTGGTGCACCCACAATAAGCGGGCTCGTAGCAGCGCCGAACGGCCCTTACTTATCCTTACAACTCCTTCAGCCGCTTCGCCACTTCATCATCCAGCATGCGCAGCACCAGGCCGTTATTGATGCCGCTGACGGGGGCCATGACGTTGGGGAAGACGGGGATGGGGACTTCAGCGTCCGGCAGTTTCCAGCATTGCTCGATGAAGGCGAGCGCCGGGGGCTGGTCCTTCGACCATTCCGGATCCACTGCATAACTGGTGATCAGCTCCACGCCGGCTTCCCGCAGCTGGGGGGTGACATCGGCGTAGGCGGTGCGCATGCCCAGGTAGGTGATCCACACCAGCAGATCGCCGGGCTGCAGGTTGGCGGTGAAGGGGTTCTTACCGGTGCCGCGGAAGGCCTTCCACGGCGCTCGCAGGTCAGTCTCGCGCACTTCGTCGAGGATGAGGTGGCCCATGCCGGAGAGGCCCACCGTTTTGCCCGCTTTCATGCGCGCGGCGATGATGTCCGCCGCCTGCGCGACCTGCCCCTGGATGCGCGCGGATTGACAATCCGCGACGAGCTGCTCCGTCCGTTTCAGGTAGATCTCCGCCAGTTGGCCGCCGGGGATGGCCGTGTCGCAGGGGACAAGGGTGGAGCGGCCTTCGGGCTTCTGCAACGGCGCGTTGTGCTCCTTCGCGCCGGGCAAGGCCACGGTATACAGAATGCCGGGGAATTGACCCTGGCGGGACATGGCGGCGGCATATTCGCACACCCACATCCACCCCAGCGTGGTATTCGCCAGCAGGTTGACCGCCCCGTGTTCCTTGCCCGCTGAAGGCGCGCCGTTGTCGATGAAGCAATCGGCGGCCAGATCTGCGGGCTTGCCGGCGGATGAGGCGAACACCACCACCGTCCACCCGCGCGCATGGGCGTCCGCGATCAGCGGCAGGATTTGCTCGGTATGCGTCTCCCACGAGCGCACGGTGAGCAGCACGGTGTCCGGCAGGGCGGCCTTCTCGCGCGATTTATCCGTATACCACGCGCCGGACAGCCCGCCCGCCCGCGCCAGCAGCTCCGCGGCGAACGGCTCCTGCACCCGCCGCGGGATGGTGACCAGCGCCCCCGGATGCGCCAGCGTGATGGCGGCGCATTTTTCCGCCGATGCCGTCAGCGCCGGGATCTGCCTCCGAATGCCCGGCAGCCGCCCCTCGAACGCCTGCAGCGACGGTTGCACGGCCAGTACCGCCTGCCAGCACAACAACGCAAAGCCCAGGATTACCGTAAGCCGGAATGCGACGGATTGCATGAATACCACCTCAATTGGGAGTCATTGCACTGTCCTTCAGCATTCACTCTCGAAAATCCTGCCAAAATATTAGGCACGGTACCGGTTCCCACCGCGATACCTTATCGGATGAACACGAGGGACGGTCCTTCTCCCGTCGCCGCCGATGAGGAAGCTGTCCGGGGTTTTCCAATCCGGGCCGCGCAAAGACCGGGATGATGATCGCCGCCAGCACCGCGATGACGGCGGTGACGGTTAACAGCTCGATGAGTGAAAACCCTTCGGATCGATACCGCATAAATATCATGCTCCTCTCCTGCCCGGATGCGACTGTGGGCGGCATCTCATCGTGGGAGTGCCGGTACTTGCAGCCGTCTCCGGTCCAGCATCCGGCTGTTGGTTAACCGAGGCAAGCCACTAAATTATAATAACTCTAATTAGTAAAACATTTCACGTTTAGCCGTATATGGTTAAGTTGTTATATAGGGGTAGGTGGCCCATGGCGGTGGAAGAACCAGAACGACAGAGCCCGTTTCCACAAATCCGACTTTTATACATACTCAAGCTGTGTGAAATAGGGTCCGACGCACCCGATGACATCATCGAGCGCTTCGGTTGGTTATGGGGAGGGAACCGTCGAAGAGAGGATTGTGAGCCGCCCGTGGCGTTGCGCCGCCATATTTCGGCATTCGTGGAAGAATCGAGTTGGCAACAGCGACAGATCGGAGTATACTGTCGCGGGTTCTACAGTGGCGATGATCCTTTGCCGCACGTTATTTAAGGAGCACCTTACGCATATGGTACACGTTGATGTTCGTCCCGACGAATCGCTGGACAGCGCGATCCGCCGCCTGAAACGCCAGGTGATGAATGCCGGCATTTTGCAAGAAGCGCGCCGTCACGAGCGTTATATGAAGCCGAGCGAGCAGCGCCGCGAGCGCGCCGAGCGCGCGAAGCGCGAAGCCCGCAAGAAAGAACGCCGCGAATCCGACTGACGGTCATCCCTATCGCACCGGAGCGACTGCGCTCTGACGGGGATGTCCCCACCGGCACGCGTCGTTCGTGGTCACGCCGTCAGGCGCGCGCCCGTTCTCTCACGCATACAGCCCGTGTGTCACGAAAAGGAACACCGTTCCTTTTCGTGACACACGGGCCTTACGTGCAAGAATGGGCGCGCGCCTGACGGCGTGACCACGAATGCCCCTTTCACGAGGAATAGGGCAGCAGGCGTCGAAAGGGAACCATCATGCGACTGATCAGCAAAACCCTCCTCTTCCCCACCCCGCCCGGAGCAACCTCGGCGTATGAGTACCACTACTACGGCGCGGCAACCGGCGTGGAGAAGGTGCGAGTGCGCTACCTGGACGTGGCGGACGATATCTTCGACGGCGGCACCCTCGCGTTCTCGACGGACAACGGCGCCAGTTGGGGTGACGAGCGGCCGCATGGGAACGCGGTGAAGACGGAGCGAGGCACGTTGCGCAGCTTCGACGGGCTGGGGTTCGTCGATCCGGTCAATGGGCGGCTGGTGAACCTGTATCTGGAGGGGCATTTCACTGAGATGAACTCGCTGGAGGGGATGTCGCAGTATTACCTGAAATACCGCGTCTCCGCCGACGGCGGGCGCACCTCGCTGGTGGACGAGCGGGTGATCCAGCAGGGGTATACGTCGGAGCATCCCTGCGAGCCGGTGTGGATCGGACGGAACTGCATGACCATGCCCGCCAACCAGTCCATGCTGCGCGCGCCGCAGGGGCACCTGGTGGCCTGCATCTCCATCTCCGTGCCGGGGGAGGATGGCGGGCTGTATAACCCCGGCGGCGGCTTCACCTGGCTGGAGGAGTTGATCCTCATCGGCCGCTGGCGCGAGGATGGGGTCATCGACTGGGAGTGTGGCCCGCGCCTCGCCATCGCACCCGAGCTGTCTACCCGCGGACTGGACGAGTCGACGATGGCGCTGCTGCCGGACGGAAGGATATTGCTGGTGATGCGCGGCAGCAACGGCGGCGCGAAGGACCCGGAAGGAAAAATCCCCGGCCGCAAGTGGTACAGCATTTCCGGCGACGGCGGCTTTACCTGGAGCGCGCCGGAGCCCTGGCGCTACCACGACAGCGAGCTCTTTTACTCCCCCGCCAGCATGTGCGTCATCGTGCGCCACAGCAACGGCAATTATTACTGGGTCGGCAACATCTGCCCGGTCAACCCGCTGGCCAACCACCCGCGTTACCCGCTGCTCTGCGGCCAGATTGATTCCGACACCTGCCTGCTCCGCCGCGACACCCTCTTCGTCGTCGACACCCGCCATCCCGGCGACCCGGAGCTGCTGCAGTTCTCCAACTTCAACGTGCACGAAGACCGCATGACGCATGAACTGATCATCGACATACCGCGCTTCATGCCGGAAGGCGAGAGCTGGGTGGGGGATATGTATGAGTATCGGATTGAGGCGTAGCCTGCCGGAAGAACCAAATCGACATCAATTAAGAATGTCATGCCGGTAATGCTGCCGGTAGAATAACCGTTGCAGGCTTCTCAAGCGTCATCTTCAATGTGCGGCGGACAGTGAGAGGAATCACACCGTGTTTACCATCGACATATTCACCGTTCGCAATACGCATCAGGCGGTAATCAGCAGAGCCATAACATCCCCAGAACAGCGTATCTACAAGAAAGGAGTGCAATGAGATCATCGGCGCCGCTGCTTTCGTCCGTTCTCGATGTGATTCGGCGGCGACGGCTGCGCACCATGTCAGATCGATCGGGGTGTTACCGGCGGTTTCGACTTTCGCCAGATCGACCACTCGAATCGCGGGAAAGGTTGCGGTGAGATCATCAGCAGGTCTAGCGCTGCGCGGACACCATTGCCCAGCGAGGAAAGATGTATCGAGGGTGCCGGTGATGCTGGCGACTTCCTGCATCTCCCGCAGATATTGTTCTCCGGCAGTTCCGGAAAACGGCGGCAAGAAAAAACAACAGAAAGCCGCAGTCTCGGCGATGTTATTCTCACGCAATATCGCCAAATAGCGCTTAATCGATCCGTTCTCGGGTTGGAAGTGTAAATCATCCGGTTGTCCTCTGGTGAATTCATGACAATTCACCAGTAATACCCGCCGTGATTTCGGTGTCTCTGCGATAATGCCGAGGTCGGCAATACATTGCATGGGATCCGGTGTCGGTATGGCATGACTGGAGAAGGTTAACCTGAGGCAGCGGTCGGCGGCTTGCTGATCCAACCGTTGATTCAATCTGTCGACAGCGTCTGCTAATGGGGAATCCGGCTGTCGATATGAATCGCAGAACAGCGCCAGGTGCTCAACGAACGGTATGTTGGGACTGATCGAGTCGATCAGCTGGCGTTCGAACTCGTCGAAAAACTGGTGAAAACACCCGGCAATCGCCTGACGATTACACTGTGGAGAAAACATCGCTTTTCCTCGTAATCAATCTATTTTGACATGAGAAACCGCGGCATCTCGGCGGGGCCATCATGCCTTAGCATTGTGAATTGATTTCGTTCAGCTTCAGACTGATCTCTTTGCGCTTTTGCTCGATGCGTGCTCTCGATAACTCTTTCGTGGGCAACAACACATCGTGGGCAAATGAAGCCAGGAGTGGCGCGTGGAGCGTATAACCCTTGACATAGTAGCGGCTGATGGCCTGATCGAACAGCTTGACGAAGGTGGGATCGACCAGCTTATCGTCCCAGAGCTGGCGGTAGGTTGGCACAGCCGCTTTCTCATTGAGCATATACATATTCGCATCAAACGAAGTCATTTGTTTGATGGTATCGATGGCCCGGTGGGGATTCATGCTTCCCTGGACAACGCCAAGGTACCATGATCCGCTGATGGAGCATACACTGGGTTTAGCGATTGGCAGCGTCGGTATACCGGTGATGGCCAATTGTTCCCCGCTCGGTTGGCAGGCAAGCGCCAGATACCGTGTATACCAGGTTCGCATGAAGAGAAAGTTGAACGACGGGAGACCACCGATGCCATGCGTTCCACCGTCCATGTCCGCGAACAAGGCGTTCCAGTCGTGACAGGCGACATCGAGTTCCTTCCCATCCAGGCAGATCATCCCTTGCTTCTGCTTGTTATGTAAACATTTCTGGGGGAAAATTTGATTCCAGATGAGTTCCAAGGTGAAGGTGCTCAGCGATTCGGCGCAGTTATCATCAATGATTAAACCATGTTCAGGCGCATCCTCGAAATGGTCGCAGACCCGTTTATACAGCCGACGCAGATCCTCCCAGGAGTAGCGATCGTTGCACAACGTGCCGTCATGAGTAATCAGCTGATGGCTTTGTGCATCGACGGCGAAAAGACGAGCCAGGATATCTTTGCGGTAGACAAGAACGGTGGTATTTGCATAAAACGGCACCGCATAATGCTGATCTGCATCATCCGCCTCGGTTACTGGATCCAAAAGCTTCCGGTAATATCGTTTCCATTCTATCGAGGGATCCAGCCGGCTGAGGGGTATCAGCGTGCCTTTATCGAAGAGCAGATGCGGCCAGAATTCGTCCAGGGTGACAATGTGCGTCGATCCGTGACGTGAAAAGGGAGGCATCCACTGGAGCGCACTCATCACCATTTCCGGCGGTCGTCCGGGTTCGGGGAAATGCTCAAAGCGGACGTTGATCCCCGGGTGAATATGCTCTTCGGCGGAAGCGGTCACGGTTTTTTCATGGTAGACGGCAAGTTGTTGCAGACCGGGCGTATCTTCCTGATAATAGAGGATCGTCATCGGGCCGATGGCAACCACCCCCGGTTCAGTCTCCACCAGTCCCCGGAACACCCCCGTCGGTGCCTGCAGCAGCGGAACGCCATTCAGGGAGGGATCGAATTCCAGTTCGTGCAATCGCGCTGGGAATATCGGCACGCCGTGGGCGCGGCGCACCGAAATGCCGAGACGGGTCGGCCCGTGAACCTGTTCCTGCATGCTGCGGCTCTGGCTTCGGTAATACCGGGAGAGGATGATGTTATCGAACATGGTCGACGTTGGACCGGAAAGCACTCGCTCTGGTTCTTCCTCTGTCGAGAGGAAGAGCGCCGTGACCTGGAGTTTTCGGCAGATCAAGGTCAGCAACTCGACAAACTGTTCTGCATCATTCTTTGACAGAGATGAGGTCAGGCGGCTTAAATCGCTAATGACGACCAGGCGTAAGCCATACTGAACAATCTGTTGGTAAATCGAATAGAGCACCCACCCGGCACTTCGTTTGTAAATCGAGATATAGTCGAGTCGAACATCGCTTTCCTTCAGATGAAAGCGGCACATCGTCTGCTGGAGAGGCACTTTCCCACCGGTGATCGACTGGCCTGTCCATTCAGTATTATGCGGACCTTCGCGTAAGACCAGGTAGCGGGCCCGCATATTCAAGCCACCCTCAATCAGATTGCGCCGTAAAAAGTTGACAGCCAGGAACGTTTTCCGCGTACCATCCTGTCCGATGACCAGCGTTTGTTCAGCAGGTTGCAGAGAGAAGCATTTCGCCGATTTCGATCCTGTTGGGAGCATGGAGGCCAGATCCTCATCTAATTCCGTAATCCCGAATTGTAGATTCTGGGTCTTCGGCTTTCGTTGCTTGACCAGCTTCAGAAAATGGCGCGATACGGCGGTCAGCGTGGGGATAACATATACCGCTTGTTTTCCGGTTCGTTTATGCCGTTGATCGGTGATTTCGAATTCCATCTCGATGGGATCGACCCGCATATCGCGAGCCTTCCGTATCAAGATCGTCCGCCGGCCGACTTCGATATCCTTGATCCGGAGATCGATCACATAATCGGTGATGAAGCTTTCTAGATCATTGCCGAGATCGCTTTCGTCAATCCAGATGGCAGGCACGTTCGCCTGTGGGATCGAGCGCAATACCTCAGCCAGGTGCACACGCTCCTCCACCCGACCAACCACGACGTCGAACGGGTCGATGACGATCAGCGGAGGTGTATCGGAGGGGCGCATCGCTTTGAGTTGGACCGCCACTTGCTGCAGAATTTCGTGTAACGCGTCTACGCGCTCATGTATGGGTTTATATTCCGAGATGTTACTCCCGTTGATTTCATAGGAAAAGTTGCTGATGAGGATAACTTTCTTGGGAAGATCCTCAGCGTTTATCAGCTCACCCGCTGCCGTTTGAAATTGATTCCCTTTCACCAATACGCCGGTGACCCCGCTCTTCTGGAAGAAGGTTTGGATGCGATTCAACACACGGAGCGGCGATTCCGCCAGGGCGTAATACAGGCAATGGGTATCTGGGTGATCGTTCAAGTAGTTGATGGCACATTGGAGAGAGAATAAACTTTTGCCGACACCCGATCCCCCACGCACCAATATGCTGGGTGGACTATCGCTGGTGCCGGCGAAGCCTGGGGTAATCAGCGCATCAAGCACCGGATCGCCGGTTGCCAGGTGGACGGGGATATTCTTATCAGTTGCCAGCATAGGAAACCTCAGAGGGGCCAAACGTGTCTCGGGTCGTTTTGAGTACCATAGATTTCGATGTTTCAAAAAGCTTTTCGCCCGCGATCGGTTCCTGTCCCTCGTTCGTTCTGGAATGGATATATTTGAGCAATCGCTCAACGACGTAATCGGCAAGGCAATCAGGGGATTCGGTATTCGGCAAGCACCCTGTGGAGACTTCGAGGGGCAATTCGTGGGGGAGATCAATCAAGTATTCCAGCGTCTCCGGCCAGATGGACGCGATTCCTTCCAGACTGTCGCCATTCAGGCTGACTTCGTATAAATCATCATCGTGCAACCGCTTGATTAAATGGCGCTGGATTGCCTTGAATGTTTTGACGTTCTGCTTCTTGCACCATTCTTCAGGGAATTTCAGAACGGCCTTAGGTTTTCTCGGCGAGTTGGGACGACCAAGTATTATTAAAAAGAGCGACATAAACACCTCCGCTCATCAACAGGCTGGTCCTGAATCGTATGACAGGAAATATGCCCTTGTGTAGTATATCGCACTGTCACGCTTGTCAACGGCAGGCTTCGAGTCATACCAGTCATACCCTATTAATTGTATCGGTACCATAACCTTCAGCATTTAGAGTATCGAGTCCGGGAACATCAGCGATTCATCGATATATTCGTCCCACGCGTGGAAACAATCTGCGCAGCGCGTCAAATCTAGTTCGCGACGAGCCATCAAATAGGGCGAAGGCTTATCGATCGGTTTATAACAGTATCGGTGGTTGATACTGTGATAGGTTGATTGGATCAGACTTTGAATCTGGATCTCACATTGTAATTCATTCGGGAACGGGTTTGGCGGCGGGTCGACATCACCATCATCTTCATCATGAGCATACGGGGACTCGAAAAATGACTGAATGGCAATTTGCATTGGGAGATGGCGGGCGCGATATGGTGCCGGAGCGCCTTTTGGGTCAACAGCACCAAATCGGGTCCATGAGAAATCTCCGCAGGACTCCATCTTTCGGAGGTCATCTTCAACCAACTCGGCTTGCTTGCGGCGCATGCAGACACAACGAATACCGACCAGGTCCGAGAAGCCGTAGACCACCTCCTCAAAAGTCGCACCATCAGGAATGTGCTCTTCGATCCCGTGTCGAATGAATTTTCCGATGATTGAGTATCGATCTTTCGCACGAGCGCAGACACGCCCATGCATGAATGATCTCGTCTTCAGATCAGGATACGTTGAGATGAATGATCCCAGGCATTTTTCAAGGGCCTTGCCGATAGACGTAGTAAAGAAGAGCAACTCGGTGAGCCAGGCGTCGTGCTCACGGTTGATATCCTCAACGTCCTCGTAAGAGAAACCCGGCATTTGAACACCTCTTTATAATAACGATATAAATTGTGCCCCAACGGCAATACGTCTGCAGGACCTTCTGCCGAACTGATGCGATTGAGGAGAAAGGTGAATAAGTGAATACACATTATCCGAAAAAAAATGCCTTGTCAAGGGACGGAATTTTCCGGATAACAAACCATGCCTTCATAATGTCGCGATATGCACCGACCCAATCCGGTCCGCCCCGCCCACGGCGGCCAGTGTTTCGTCCGGGCTGACCACGATGCTGGAGAGGATGTTGCTGGCGGTGGGGCCGTCGAAGTAGCCGTGGATGTTGTAGATGAGGATACCGAGCTGGCGGAGGCCGACGGTGTCGTCGTAGTAGAAGACGGTGCCCAGGTCCTCGACATCGCCGGCGGTGCCCCACAGGCGGGTTCTCGCGGGATTGGCATACAGGCAGCGCACCGGGCCGTAGGCGGCGGCGTTGCCGAGGGCGTAGACATTCCGGCCGCTGACGATGGCGAGCAAGCCGTCCTTGGTGCCCACGATCTGCCGCCCATGGTTCCACTCCGCCACCGCGGACGCCTGCGCCAGGTACTGCCGGCCGAAGGGGCAAGGCAGCGTGATGGACTCGTCAAAGGTGAAGGCGCGCGGGTAGATCTGCGCCAGCAACCACGCGCGGTAATCCTCATCCGCCTGCTCCAGCGGCATGAAGCGGTCCACTTTCTTATCGCGGACAGTGAAGCAGTAGCGATGCTCCTCGCCGCAGAGGCCATGCAGCACGTTCTGCTCATCCCACGCCAGACCGATGATCTTCGAGTCCTCGATCTGCGTGTGCGGCACCTGCCGCCAGATGCGCACCGGGGTGACATTTTCCACCGGGAAGGCGAAGAACGGGTTGTGCTCGGTCACCTCCTCGACAGCCTTGCTGGCCTTCTTATAGGCGTCGATCTGCTCCGGCGTCATCGGCGTCGGCTGGGGGAATTTCGGGTCGTTCGCCAATGGCCCCGGCTCGTGCATGTGCTGCCGGAACTCGGCGAGATCAACACAGCTCACCAGCATGCCGGCGCCGCTGCCGCCGTCCAGCATATACAGGATGTCCCGCGCCCGGTCGATGCACACGGCGGAGGTCTGGCCGTGCAGGTGCCCGGGAGCGCCCACCGCGCCCAGGCACTCCGGCGCCTCGCCGCGCAGGTAATCCCAGCGCATCAGGTAGTCGGGCAGCGAGTAGTGGTAGTAAAAGTCCGTCTTCTGGAATCCATACAACGCAATGACGTACCAGAGCACGCCGTCCTTGTCGATGTCGAACTCGTTGACCCCCATGGTGGTGGGCACGCGGTCGTAAAAGGACTTGAACGGGGTCTTGTAGCCGAGGGGACTGACCTTGAGTTCGTGCGTGTCGAAGCGGAAGAGCTCGTCGGAGCAGAAGGTGGAGAAGACGAAGCTGTGGTCGTCCACGTTGTGCGCCTGCGACATGTAGCGGTACCAGGTGTTGTTGGTGTAGTTGTCCGGGTACTCCGGTACGCGCCAGTTCAGGTCCTCCAGCCGCTCGGTGTCCACGTTCACGCGGAACAGGTAGCCGGACTTCGTGCAGCCGTAGATGTGCCCGTCCGGCCCGGTGTGCAGGCGGTAGCAGAACACCTCCGCCGCCTTGCCCAGATCCTTGACGGTCTTCGTGTCCAGCGAGTAGCGGTAGACGTGGCCGCGCATGAAGCCGATCATGTAGATGGCGTTGTGCCTCGCGTCGTAGGTGGCGCCATAGATCGACTCGCGCGGGACGGGCACCCCCCAATTCTCCGTATCGCCGGTCTTCGGGTCGTAGCAGACCATCGTCGAGCCCGGCCAGCCCTCCCAGACATGGGTATAATGCGCGAAAGGCATCCACTCCGGGTGCTGCGGCGCGCGGTCGGTGCTGTGGGTGGTGGCGAAGATGCGGCCGTCGGGCAGCATCGTCAACGACTCGTGCAGCTTCGTCACCGGCAGCATGCGCGGGTTGGGCAGCACCACTTCCTCCGCCTTGAAGCAGATCTTCGCGGTGTCGGTCTGATAGTCATATGCCATCAGCCGCACGTGCTTGCCTTGCCCGGAGGCATCAGACGGCGCATAATACAGCACGCCGCCCGGCCCCAGTTTGGTATCCCAGGTGCCGTGATACCCCAGCCCGCACGGGTCGATCCGCTGCCGCATCCCCGCCTGGTTGATCAGGCGGAGGCGGTCGTCGGAGAACATCTCGAATCGGTAGGGGGAACGTTCGGTGATGCTCATGGAATTCATCCTTCTCAGAGATAAATTATGCTAGCGCCCGCTACGGTGGTTGAGTAGGCAGGCAAGCTTTCCCGCCTCTTTCCACTGCTTCCACGCCGTATCGAAACCACCTCACCTAAAGCGCCTGTTTCACGCGAGGCTTACCTGTTAACGCGGTGGTTTCGATACGGCGCGAGAGCGGTGGGAAAAGGCGAGAAGGCTCACTTGCCTACTCAACCACCGGGCTGGGCTGGGTATTCAACGTTGTATTTCGCATTACCTCGGATAACTCAGCCTGTAACAAAATCCTGCGCCGTTCGAAGTCTTTCCTTGCCAACATCGGAAGGGCTTCAAAATCACCGCGGATGAGTGCTTCTCTCTTTGCACGTGACCATCCCTGAATTCGTTTCTCCTGATTGAAGGCGTCTTGTATGCTCTCGTATTCGACCGCAAAGACCAAATGTCACCGGGCGTCGCCGTGCGGTATATTTAGCGCCAGTTCCCTGATTATGTTGCCAGACGCGTGTATCGATATCGACGGTTGAACCGACATAATAAGAGCCATCTGCACACCGAAGGATATAAATCCAAGCCATTAGATTTACTCCTTTATGTATGAATGCAATATAGCGCCCGCTACGGTGGTTGAGTAGGCAGGCAGGCTTTCCCGCCTCTTTCCACTGCTTCCACGCCGTATCGAAACCACCTCTCTCTAGAGCCCGTTCTCGTAAGCTTCCCTATCCACGTGGTGGTTTCGATACGGCACGCGAGCGGTGGAAAGAGGCGAAAGGCTCACTTGCCTACTCAACCACCGGGCTCATCATATCTTTTTACCTTTCCGGCTCTCCCAACTCCCCTCCCGGCAGCACCCGCCGCAGTTCCAGCGGCTTCGGCGCTTTGGTGGCCAGGCGGGGACCGGTGAAGAGGTAGCAGGGGCGGATGATGCCGCCCAGGCCGATTTCGTTGGCCATGCTGTTGCGGATCACTTCGATGGCCAGCACGTTCTCGCCGTCGTATTTGATGCCGTCGGTGAGGTCGAACTCGCTGGGGAAGCTGAAGCGCTGGCCGGAGGTGCCGATCAGCTTGCCGTTGATCCACACGCGCGCCTCGTCCTCCACGCCGCCGATGAACAGGCCTACCGGCTGCCCCTTGGCGTCCGCGGGTAGCGTGAAGTGATGGCGGTACCAGACGGCGCAGGACCGCAGGCTGGACAACCCCTGTGCGTCCCAGGTGGAGGAGAAGGTCTTCGTCTTGATCCAGCCGCGGTCGTTGATGGCCGGGCTCTGGAATTGCATGCGGTAGCCGACGTCGTTGGGATCGAAGGCGGTGGGCAGCTCATCGGGGATCTTCACCACCATCTTATAAGGCGCGGTGGAGTACTGCAATCCCTCATTCACGAAGCGCTCGATGAAACGCTTCAGATAGGCCGGGCCTTCGTTGGAGACGATATCGGTGTCCTTGGCATACTCCTGCTTCCACAGCGCCACGATCGAATCGTACGCTGCCTTCGACGCGGTGAAGTCATACTGCTTGGTGGCGTTGACGTAGTTCAGGTAGCGCTGCAGCATCTCCAGGCTGCCGGCAAAATACTCGATGCGCGTGCGCTCCTCCGGCAGCTTCGCCAGCTTCTGCGCCTGGTCGAAGTCACCACGGGCGGTCTTCACCCAGGCGTCGTTGTAGATCAGCGGGAAGGCATGATACGACCCGGCTTCCTGGCCGGCGCCTTGCTGCGTATCGATGATGCGGGTGAAGTAGCGCTCCATCGGCGGCGCCGCCGCGCCGAAGGCCCGAGTGCAATATTCGTGCAGCAGGTCCTGCCACTTCTGCGAGCTGTCCCACGCCAGCCGCATAAACACGTAATCCGAGGGTGCCAGCGTCGCCCATTGCTTGGTCGCCTCTACGTTGAGCGCAATCATGCCCTGCGCCTTGTAATACGGCAGTTCCTCGCCCCAGATGCGCACCTTCGAGAAGGGCAGCAGGTTCTCCGCCAGGTTCCAGTTGTAGCCGCGGTAGATGAGCGGGTTGCCCTGCGCCTTCGACAGCTTGCCCCACTGCTCCACCACGCCGCGGTAATAGGCCTGCGACTTCGAGTTGGGGTCGAGCACGCTGTTCAGCCGCGAGAAGTTGATGGGCGCAAAGATAGGCACGATGTGCGGGTTCGGCTGATAACGCGCCGGGTAGTCCGCGTGCACCGAGTAGGAGTAGAAGCCGACATAGCAGTTCGGGTACTCCGGCAACACCTGCTCGAGGATCTTGTTGCCCAGCAATACCAGCTCATCGGTGCGGTCTACCTCGCCCACCACCGGGTCGATGCGCCCGGTGCCCGCCGCCAGCGCTTCCGGCGACATCGAGTAGCCCAGCCCGTCCGCCGGGCCGATGCCGAAAGCCGCCGTCGTGTCCTTCGTCCACTTGCCGGCGGCGATGTTCTTTGCATAGGTATTCTTGATGTCCTGCACGAACAGCTCGATCACGCGCGGGTGGGTGGATTCCAACTGCGGTCCCATGCGCTTCAGGGTGCCGTCCGCCGCGCGGCGCAGCGCTAGCATGGTCGGGTCCTTCTCGAACTCCGCCTTGTGGTTATCGATGAAGGCGCCCCACACGTGGCCGCCGGCGCCCATGAACGGCAGGTCGCCGCCGCCGACGCCTCCCTGCCGCCGCTTCCACTGATCGAAGCGCGCGCTCTCCTCCGGCAGCCGGGGCGGGTCGTAGCCGCGGTAGTGCAGCCCGCGCACCTGGAAGTCCGGCGCGCTGGATTCGTCGAGCTGCGGGATGTCCACCGTCTTCTTTTGCGGGATCACCTCGCCGATCGCGCCGGGGAACACCCAGTCGCACCCCAGCTTGCGCAGCAGCGCATACGCGCCGTGCTCCGCCGCCAGGTCGCTCTCGCCACCGATGAGCACCAGGTTGCCCTTCGTCAGCAGGCGGTAGCCCTCGTGCTGCGGGGTGGTCTTCACTGCCGTCGCGCCCAGCTTAATCGCCAGTTCGCCGAAGACAATCGCCGGCCCCGTCACGCCCGCCGGGTCGTCAACCGTGACGATCTCCAGCGCCGCACCGGACATCTTCTGCAGGTGGTACTGCAGGTCGCGCACCACCTCGCTGCGCTGTATGGCCGCCGCCTGCTCCGCCGACCACCCGCCGCGCGGCGCCTTCGCTTCCGCCGGCATCAACGGCCCGCGCAGATAAATCTTCGCCACCGCTTGCCCGTCCTTAACCACCGTCACCCCCGCCGCCTGCGCGACGACACCGGCGCACAACAGCACGGCCAGGAGCATGCTGGATAACGACCATGAGCACAACCGCATTGGAAACCTCCGGAAAAGAGAACGATTATAAGTTGAGACACATATTCCGTGTAGAGGTAGCGGTTCCTGTCGATAAACAAGTTTTTTGAGGTTATTCTACACGACTGACTTTTTTCTCCCGGTCTACGGTGGAAGTACGACTCTCAGTCTGGAAGGAGGCGAGAGCCCCGCTTCATCACCTTATCTGTTCATGTCCCTGTGCGATATCAATACAGGTTAATCTCTACGCTGCCGAATGACACCTCCACCGTCTTCTCTCCGTCCGGCAGCAGCACCGTGCCCTCCACGCGGTACCGGTCATCCGCAGACAGCGGGAAGAAGACGTTCTCGAAGCAGAGCGTATACCGCATGTTCTCGGGAAGTGATTTGAAGTCGATCGGCAAGGCATGCGTGCTGGCCGGCAACGTCAGCGTCGCCCCGGGGGGCAACGAGAGAGTTTCAATATTCGGGATGCCGGTCTGCGTGAAATGTCTTCCCGGCACCTCGATGCCGGCAGATGTCTGTACCTTCACGTCCAGCGTAGGGAAGTCGAATACCGGCACGGCGTCCTTGCCCGTATTCCGATACATCACCCAGGTGGTCGGCTGCCACGCCCGGCCCAACAGCGGCGTGCGCGGCGTGGAAAGCTGGCCGGACAGGCACACCTCAAGCCCCGGCCGTCCCGCGACCGGCTGCCATGCGCCGGCAAACGGAAGGCCGTGCATGGGTGCGACATGCGGGAAGGTCGCGAAGACGGCATAATTCCGCTTCGCCCCCTCGTCCCGCAGCATCCAGCTTCCCGTCATCAGGTACCATTCGCCCGCGGTCAGCATAAATTGGTAGGGTTCGAAGGTGAACGATGCCTCGCCGTGCGCGGGCACGGCAGTGCGTGCCCAGAGCCCGGGCGGTTGAGAGGACGTCGTGGACTGCGGCGCATTGCCGGAGCGGTCGACGGCGGAGATCACGTCCCTGGTGATCTTCAGCGTATGGTCCAGCGTATTGGTGAAGATGACCTTCACTTCGCCATTGTCCAGGTACTGGAATGACGCCGTGACCGGGCTCTTTTCCGCCGGGAGAGCGGCCGGCGCCGGCCAATACACTTCACACGGCCGCAACTTCACGTCGACCGGTTTCCTGTCCACGCCCGGCAGCGAGGTGACCGCGTCGATGCGATAGCGCTCTCCCTGCTGCAGCAGGTACTGCCGGTTGCCCAGCCAGATAGAAGCCCATCCGGCCGGCAACGCCTGCGGGTTGGCGCCCAGCTGATACTGATAAACGGCAAGACTGAGCGAGGCGTACCGCGGCAGGCATATACGTCTTGGGGCGAAGGTTTTCTCCCAGAACATCTGCGTGTGCTTGAGCGGGGTTCCGTCTCCCGCGCGCCGGAGTTCCGCCGTGAGCATCGCCCAGTCGAAGACCTGCTCTTTCATCTCGCCCATGTTGCGGAATTCCACCCGCACTTCGCTCCGCCGCTCTGCGGGGATGAGGGAGACGACCAGCCGTGCTTCCACCCCGCGCCGCCCCTCCACCGGGGTCCAGCCACTGCCAAAGGGATATTGCTGAGCGGGCATCACGTAGGGGAAGGTGTAGCCGAAGCCGCTGTCCGCTTGGAGTACCTGGCAGGCCACGGTGATCAGGTAGGCTTCACCGGGGATAAGATCATAAAAGCGCGCCGGGTGGATCGGACTGCGCTGCTCTCCGCCGGGAGGCACCGTCGCTCTGAACAGCATCGCATCGATGATGGCCGTCATCGGCACGTCGGCGCCGTCTACCGTCGTCACGCGCGTGATGGGGAGCCCATTATATTCCAGCGTCAACGGCGCCTGCGTCAGGTTCTTCCAGACCAGCGTCACCTCGCCGTTGCCCGGATATTCCACCAGCAACCGCAGGGCACCGGGGGTCACCTGCTCGGCCACGCCGGCCACCGCCAGCAGCCCGGCCACCAGCAACACGATCAATCGCATCATCCTGTGCCTCCATCTCCATTATACGATTATTAGGTGAGAAACGTTACTGCCGCAGCTCCTTCCCGAACCACGGGGCCGTATCGCGCACGGGCAGCTCCAGGTATAGCCCGAGGAATTCGGCCTGCTCGCGAATTTTGCGGTGGCTGCGCGAGCTGTAGCAATCCACCGGACCGAGCGAGATGATGTATGAAGCATGGGCCTTTCTCGTTCTTCCGGAGCCGGCGTTGCTGAAATCCATCCGCACAGTTACCTGCGTCACCTCGCCCAGATTCCCCATCCTGGTGAAGAGCGTGATGCCGAACAGCCCCCATTGCACGGCGATGCGGCCCTGCGTGCGGTCGATGACCACCCGCCGGGTGCCGATGAGCATGATGCCGCCGAACGCCATGAAGATGGACGGGAGGATGAGGGCCAGCCGCTTCGAGTCCGGATCAGCTTTCATCGCGTAGTTGATGAGGCAGCAGAAGAACAGGCCGGCCAGGAAGCAGACCAGGCCGTACCCCGCCTGCGTCCACCAGTTGCCGAGCGTGACGATCTTTCCCGAGGCAATTTCTTTAAAAAATGTGCGGCTCATCCTATCAACATTCGCTGCTCATCGCCGGAGAACCTGCCGTATCTCCCCGTGAAAGCGAACCGGCAAGGGAAACACCTCCCCTTGCCGGTCACGTTTTGCGCGTTGCCGCCACCTTCGCGGTTACGCCGCCTTCTGACCGCCCTGGTCTTTCTTCTCGCCGAACAGGCCGGAGATCGTCCCACGGGCTTTATCGGCGAACGACTCCCCTCCCTGGCTGCCTTCTCGTCCGGCGCCCGCCAGGATACCCTGCAGCTTGCTGACGGCCTGATCCATAAAGCTCGGATCATTCGACAGGTGCTGGTTGAGGGTGTTCTTCATCACCTCGGCATGCTGGTCCGGGTTCTGTTCGAAGTTCTGCAGCGTCGCCGCTGACTCCGGATGACTGTTGAGCTTGTCTCTCACCAGTTGATGCAATCCTCGCGTTTGCTCCGCCGTCTCGCCCTGCTTTGCGGGTTGATCAGGGTAAAGATAGTGACGCATGAGATCGGTAATCGTCGAGGCCACGGATGATGTATTCGCCATCTGAACTCCTTTCCGCGGGAGTATAACACGTGCTCCGCGTGCGGCGTATCTCGGTATTTGACATCCTTGATTGATGCGAGACAACGTCACAAGCATTTCCTGCACAAACCCGATCACGCGCTCACGGTAATGCCCAGCTGTCGGGAGGAGCATACCCGGAATCCAGGTTGCGGGACAGGCTCGCGGTGTAGAGGATCTGCTTGCCCCCGGGCGCCGGCGCGAACTCGGCGATGTCCGCGGCAGAGCAGAGCGGGGTGACGGCGCCGCCGGCGGCGCTCATGCGACAGAGCTGGTCGCCATCACCATTGCGACGGATGAAGAGCAGGTATTCGCCGTCCGCGGTAAAGCAGAGCGCGTCGGCGTCGATGTTGGCGACCAGCACCTCCTCGCCGCTGAAATCCAGATTGCTCTGGAAAACCGCCGCCTGCCAGGGGAGAAACACGCGGCGCTCTTCGTCCGTTTTCGTATAGGCGACCTTCTTTCCGTCCGGACGAAAGGCCAGGTTCTGCACGAAGGGGATGTGGGTGACAGTGCCGGCCTGCTGGCCCGCCATGTGGTAAATGGCGGACGTGCCGGTATTGGCGGTGAAGAACATCAGCAGCGTGCCGTCCGGGCTGAATTGCACAGGCCCGTCAGCAGCATCGGTGAGTTCGCGGGTATTCCAGCCGTCGCTGTCCATGATGCACACTTTGCCGTCGCGGGTGAAAGCGATGCGCGCGCCGTCCGGGCTCGGTACGGCGCGCGCATCGCTTTGCAGCCATTGGTAGCCGGTGCCGTCGGGGCACAGGCTGTAGATGAGCGCGTTTTCTCCATATCCGCGTGTGAAGATCATGCGGCTGCCGTCCGGCAGCAGTTGCGGTGATCGGTTGAGATCATCGTGAAATGTGCTGTTGAACCACTCCTTGCGGTTGCTCAACCGGGAAGCACGCGGGTCCGCCGCTGCCCGCAAGGTGAGCTCATGCATGTCACGCTGCCAGGCGATGATCCAGCGGCCGTCCGGGGTGATCGCCGGCAGTCCGGTGCGCTCCGTATCCCAGGTCAGGCGGCGATTGTTGGCGCCGTCGATATCGACAACGTATAATTCGGTATCGTTATCGCGCCCCTGCTCAAGCTTTGCGCCGACCGCCACCAGTGGCAGGTGCAGCGGTAACAGGTTTGGTCGGAAGGCGATCACTTCCTTGGCCTTCGTATCGACCGTCACCGCCCACCCGCAGGCGCGCGCCAGCGGGGCGAACGGCACATAGACGGCTCCATCCAGCCGCAGGGCGGCGGCGGGCAGCGTCAGCCGCTGGCCGTTCACCTGCGCCTCCGTCGAGCCGGCCGTCGCCGCGAACCGCCCGCCGAGGAGGCCTGCCAGCGGCTGCAATGGCGTAAACACTGTCCCCTGGTAGAGGAACAGTTCCGGCAGCGCGGGCACGATCTGCAGGCCGGACGCCGGCTTGGGGGCAGCGACCCGTGGGCCCGTCACACCTTTTTGCGGGATGGCGCTGAAGAGCAGGTGGCGGCCATCCGGGGTGAGGGTGTAGTTGGGCACGTCGAGGATGCCGGGGGTGATCGGCGTCACCTGCCCGGTCTGCGGGTCCACGTGGAGCAACTGACTGCGCTCGACGTCGTTGCCGATGATATCCACGATCAACTCGCGGGTGACCGGCGTATACATGGCATGCCACAGGCCCGGGTGCCCCCACAGTCGCTGCTCACCGGAACGGTCGGGATTCATCAAGTAGACCCCGTCATTTTCGCGCACCACCAGCATCTTCCCGTCCGGCGTGAACTCGCAGAGAGACTCCGCATGCGTGCGCTGCTCCGGCGTCGCCTCGTAGACCGTTGCCGGTTCTCCGGTCAGGGGGATGGTCACCAGCATGGAGACCGACTCGTCGGGTTTCACGGCATACTCGCGCTTCGCGATGAGGTAGCGGTCATCCGGGGTAAAGACCGGCGACTCGCCTTCGCCCAGCCGGCGCGCGCCGGTGCCATCGAGGTTCATCAGCCACAGCATGCTTTTCCCCTGCTCATAGCGCCTGAAGACCAGCTGCTTGCCGTCGCGGCTGAAGTGCGGTTCGGTGCCCGGAGCCAGCAGGCCCAGGCCGTCGCCGCCTACCTTGACGATAGCCACGTAGGCTTCCCCATCATCATGGGTAGTATAGGCAATGAGGGTGCCGTCCGGATTGAATGCCGGTTCGGCGCCGATGACCCACGTGCGCATCGCCTGCCCATCGGCGCCGGCGACGCCGAACCAGCCGCGGACGTTACCATCCGCCTGGTGTTCACGCGCAGAGAAGAGCACCCGCTTGCCGGTCGGATCGAGGATCGGGTCGCTGGTCGTCATATTATCGGGCACGCGCAGGTGAGTTTCCACCGGGCTGCCGGTGGGTCGGAAAAACACGTATCCGTGATCGCCGTATTCATCGAAGATCAGGTGCTTGCCGTCCGGGGTGATCTCCGGCGTGTTATGCCGACGGGAATCGTAGGTCAGCCGCTGCAGGCCGCTGCCGTCCAGGTGCATGACGAACAGCTCCCAGTCGTCATCGAAAAACTCTTCCGCTCGCAGGGGACTGGTGACCACGGGCAGCGCCAGCGAATCGCCGCCGAAGCTGACGGTCATGATCTTTGCATCGCCCGCCAGCGTGCCCCCCAGTGCTTCCACGCATGGACGCAGCGGCAGATATGGCTCATCCGCGCGGAAAAACGGCGCCAGCGGCAGCGTCACCGCCCGCCCGTCCGCTTCTGCCTTGCGACTCCCCGCCGTGCAGCGAAAGGCATGCCCCGCGCAGGACACGGTGATGCGGTCGTCCTCCCTCACCACCGACCATCCCAGCAACTCGGCCAGCGGCGTCAACGCCACCACCCCGGTCCCCTCGAGCACCAGCACCTCCGGCGCCGACGGCACGATGCCCAGGTCGTCATGCAGGACGGCCCCGGCGAAGGATGCCACGAACAGCAGCAGGGCAAGAACGATGGCAATACGCATAAATAACCTCTCCCCATTATACGGTTATCTCCAGGTAAATGTTACAGCGGCCGAATCCTGATCAGCGGTGGAAGGCCCACTCTCAGTCTGGAAGGAGGCGAGAGCCCCGCCCGAGTTTAGGTAAGCCTGCCTAGGTTCGAGCGGGGCTCTCGCCTCCTTCCAGACTGTGAATGGGTCTTCCACCGCTGGGCTGGATACGTATCCTGCACGCCAGTCGGTGTGCTGCTATAATAGGTTATCTCGCAGGAGGAGTGTGCGCATGAGATCGCCTGCCTGGATCATATTGCTGTTGTGCTGTGCCGCAGGCCTGTGCCTGCCGCCGGCGCCGCCGGTCGCCACCGGGACGCCTGTTGACGACCTGGCCGATGCCGCCGCCTGGGTACCGATGACGGGAACGGCAACAGCCTCTGTGGTGCAGATCGGCGACCGGCGGGCGTTGAAGCTGCCGTGCAACTTCGCCGGCACCACCTTCCCCCGGGCGTCGTGGGATCGGACGGTGAAACTCGACCTGGCGGCCTGCCGGGGCATCCGCTTTGATCTCTATTGCGCCGATCCTGCGCCGGTCGCCTATTTCACCTGCTACCTGCACGCCGCGGGCGGCTGGTACGTGGCCAGCTTCTATCCGGGCGAGCGTGCTGGCTGGCAGACCGTGACCATCGCCAAAGCCGACACCCGCATCGAGGGCACGCCGGCCGGCTGGGGGGCGATCGACACCATCCGCATCTCCGCCTGGCGCGGGCAGAACACGGACACCGAATTTTACCTTGCGAACCTGGCGGTGGACGGCGCCACCGCGCCTATCGCCATCATCCGCGGCGAATCCGCCCCGGCGAGTGAGGCGCAATCGGTGGCGACCTACACGAAAACGGTGGCCGATGCGCTGGACGGGCTGGGGCTGCCCTACGTGATCGTCAGCGACGGGGACGTCACCGCCACTCGCCTGCGCGGGAAGACAGTGGCCATTTTGCCGCACAACCCCGGCATGCCCGACGCGGTGGCAGATGAGCTGGCGGCCTTCATGGGTCACGGCGGCAAGCTGCTGGCCTTTTACGTGCTGCCGCCAAAGCTGGCCACGCTGGCCGGCATGGTCAGCGGCCAGCATCTCAAGCAACCGCGCCCCGGTTACTTCGCCGCCATCCGCGCCACGGAGCAGGCCTTGCCCGGCCAACCGGCCGCGGTGAGCCAGGCATCGTGGAACATCCTGCATGGCACTCCGGTCGAGGGGAAAAGCCGCGTGGTCGCCAACTGGTTCACCGACGCCGGCGAACTGACCAACGAGGCGGCAATCCTGGCGTCAAAGGACTGCGTCTACATGACCCACGTGCTGCTCGGTGACGATCCGGAGGCCAAACAGTCGCTGCTCATCGCCATGCTCGGCTACCTGGACGGCGGCTTGTGGCAAAAGGCGGCGGAGGCCAGCCTACAGCGCGCCGGCGTCTTCGGGCGATTTACCAGTTACGATGAAGCGGTGGCCGCCATCCGCCCGCTGGCGCAAGGCAACACGCGCGCACTGGCGGTGCTGGCGGAGGCCAATCGTAACCAGCGGGATGCGGTGTCCGATGCCGGGGAACACCGCTACCCGGAGGCGATGGCGTATGCCGCCCGCGTGCACGAGGCGCTGTTGCAGGCCTTCTGCGCCGCTCAAACGCCGCTGGCCGGCGAGCACCGCGCCTGGTGGTGCCACAGCGCCTTCGGCGTGGCGGGCATGACCTGGGACGAAGCCATCAAAACGCTGGCTGACAACGGCTTCACCGCCATCATGCCGAACATGCTCTGGGGCGGCGTCGCCTATTACAACAGCACCGTGCTCCCCGTGGCGCCGGAGGTGGCCGCGCAGGGTGACCAGCTCGCCGCCTGCCTGGCCGCCTGCAAAAAATACGGCGTGCAGTGCCACGTGTGGAAGGTGAACTGGAACATGAGCGCCCGCACCCCGGCGGAGTTCACGGCGAAGATGGGGCAGGACGGCCGCACCCAGGTCGCCTACGACGGCACCCCGGAGCCGCTCTGGCTCTGCCCCAGCCACCCGCTCAACCAGCAGTTGGAGATCGACGCCATGGTGGAGGTGGCGACGAAATACGATGTGGACGGCATCCACTTCGACTACATCCGTTACCCGGACGCGGACCACTGCTTCTGTGCCGGCTGTCGCGCGCGCTTTGAGGCAGTCCTCGGCAAGCCGGTCGCCAACTGGCCCGCCGACACCCGCACCGACCCGGCGGTCCGCCAGGCGTGGCTCGCCTTCCGTCGCGACAATATCACCCGCGTGGTCGCCGTCGTGCATGACGCGGTGAAAAAAATCAAACCGAACGTACAGCTCTCCGCCGCCGTCTTCCCCAACTATACGGTCGACCGCGATACCGTCGGTCAAGACTGGCAGCTCTGGTGCGAGCGCGGCTATCTGGATTTCGTCTGCCCGATGGACTACACCTCCAGCGACGCCCAGTTCGAAACGCTGGTCGCCCGCCAGTTGCAGTGGGCAGGCAAGGTCCCCTGCTACCCCGGCATCGGCCTGAGCGTCTGGACCGAACTGGACGCCGCTAAGCTCATCGAGCAGATCACCGCCACCCGTCGGGCAGGCACCGACGGCTTCACCATCTTCAACTACGCCGGCCCGGAAGCGACCGGCATCGTGCCGCGGTGCGGGCAGGGGATTACGCGGAAGGAGTAACCATGTGGACCTGTCAACAATGTGGATATGTTACAACCGTTGATGAGAACCGCTTCTGCGGTCGCTGCGGGACGGCCCACGCGGATCTCCCGCCGGCGGCTCCCCTCGGCATGCCGGACCAGTGCGACCTGTACCTGCTGAATATCGACCCGGACCGGAAGATCGAAGCCATCAAAGTGGTACGCCAGTTCACCGGGCTTGGGTTGAAGGAAAGCCTGGAGCTGGTCGAGCACGTGCCGCAACCGCTGCTGCAGAACGTCTCCCGCGAAGACGTGGACAAGATGATCGGCCAGTTGCGTCTCGTTGGCGCGACAGGCGAAGCCCGGCCGGCCGGCCAGCCGGTTGTTTCCAATCGGGAAGCCTTCGGCAACGATTACGATCTCTACCTGCTGGGATTCGACTCAGCGAAGAAGATTCATGTCATCAAAACGGTGCGCGAGATCACCGGGTTAGGATTGAAGGAGTCGAAATACCTGGTCGAGCATGCCCCGCAGCCACTGCTCTACACTCTCGCGCAGGCAGATGCCGATGGCATTGTCCTCAAATTGCAGGCCGCCGGCGCGCAGGCCGAAGCCACCCCCACCGGCAACCTGCCCAGCCGCCCGGTCACCCCCTTCACGCCGGGCGTGCAAACCTCCACCGGCTGCGGCATCCTGCTGCTGATGGCGTGCACTGTGCTGGTCTGCGCGGTAATCTGCATTATCCTGTGATGATCTCGAAGACACCCCGGGGGGAACCATCCGCGGTACCTGCGAAAGGATGCACGCCCCTTTCGTCGAATATCCGAACCAGAGGATAACGCATGAAGCTGATGATCGCGCTGGCAATCATCGTCGGGATTGTGGTGATATGGATCATCGCCACCTACAACCGCTTCATCCGCCTGTCTAACATGCTGAAGGAAGCCTGGAGCGGGGTGGATGTGCAGCTCAAACGGCGGCACGACCTCATCCCCAAGGTGATCGATGCCATCGAGGGATTCCGGCTGTACCTGACAGTAGCCGAAGAGGACCGGCTGAATGCGATGAATCCCCCGGAGCGGACGCCGGAGCTGTTCGAGCGCTTCCTGCCCTACGCGCTGGCGCTGGATGCCGAGCATGCCTGGGCGCAGCACTTCACCGACGTATTGCAGCGCGCGCAGGTCGGCGGGCAGCCGTACCATCCGATCTGGTACGCGAGCGGCGGATGGGATATCGCCCATCCGGCCGGCTTCGCCGATACCATGGGCAATGCCTTTGCCGGCGCCATCTCCTCCTCCTCCAGCGCTCCCGGCTCCAGCGGCGGCGGAGGCGGCTCCTCCGGCGGGGGCGGCGGAGGTGGAGGCGGGGGCGGGTGGTAGCCGGCGGAACGGTGTCGCCGCATTATTCCAGGTTCGAATGCCGCGCCATCATCGCTTCCTCGTCGGCGCGCAGGCGGTCTTTGAGCATCAGGATGATGGTGTCGAGGAGAAGGAGCAGGGACTGCTCGAAGAGCGAGGCCATCGGCTGGATAGTGTCGACCGCGTGTACGCTGCTCGCTTCACGCACCGGGGCGGGCAGCACCACCATGAGGTCGGCCATACGACCCAGCGTGGATTCCGGGCGCGCGGTGATTACCGCCAGCGTGCCGCCGTTGTCGCGGGCTTTTTCGGCGGTGAGGATGGCGGTGACGGTTTCGCCGCTGCCGGAGCCGACCAGCAGCACGTCGTGCGGCTGCAGGCTGGGGGTGGTGGACTCGCCGACCACATGGCAGTGGATGTCCAGGTGGGTCAGGCGGATGGCGAACGCGCCCATCATCTGCCCGGATCGCCCGCGCCCGACCAGGAAAAGCCGTTTCGCGCGGATGATGGTCTCCACCAACCGTTCCACTTCCTCCGGATTGACCCGCGCCAGCACGCCGGCGACTTCGTCCATTAACCGCGATGCATACGTCGAAAAACCTGAATTCCGCCTGCTCATAACATTAGTCATTGTCCCGCGTGCGCGGCGAGTTGTCAACCAGCGTAAGGTACGGCGCATCCAGGCTAGCGGTGGAAGTGCGATTCTCAGTCTGGAAAGGTGCGAGAGCCCCGCCCGTTAACAGGCAGGCTGCGGAAGTGCGATTCTCAGTCTGGAAGGGTGCGAGAGCCCCGCCGAGTTCAGGTAAGCTTACCGTGATTCGAGCGGGGCTCTCGCACCCTTCCAGACTGTAAATCTCAGTTCCGCACCTTGCCTGTCAGCGTGGAGATCAGAACCAGAAGTAAGTCAACTCGCCGATGCCCACCTCCGGGGTTTCGGAGACGCCGCGCGGTTCCTGGCCGTCCAGCCAGATCTTCACCTTGGCGGGGCGGTTCCAGTTCGACACCGGTTTGGAGATCACGCCGTAGCGCAGGCGGCCGCCTTCCATCGGGTCCTGGGTATACAGGTAGACGCGGCCTTCGCGGCCGACGATCTGCATGTAATTGTGCTGCATGTTCAGGCCCCACCAGACCACTTCCTGGTTGTCGATGTTCTGCGGGATGTTGTAGGTGGTGTTGTAGAACTCTTCGCCGTTGAAGTCGCCGCCGCGCCAGTCGTCCACGAACGACTCGCCCATGAAGGTCAGGCTTTCGTCGTTGATCAGCGGGCTCTCATCCTTCATCTCCAGGCGGCAGATGACCTGATCCTGGTCGTCGAGGACGTCGACATAGGCATACTGGTTAATCCAGTTCGAGCACCAGGGAGCGTTCGGTTGCCCCGCGCCGTATTGCGCCAGGTGCGCGCCGTATTCGAAGCCCAGCGCCCAGCCCTCCACCGGCAGGCTGGTCGGCATGTCGGTGGTCTTCGTCAGTTTGCGCTCGGCGGTCAGCGTGTGGTGGGCGGTGGTGTCGTGGATGAACATATGCAGCGCCGGCTTGCGATACTCGTCGCGCGGCAGGTACACCAGGAAGGGGTGGCTCCCCCAATCCTCATTGGAATAGTGGCAATTCGAGTAGCCGAAGAACAGGTCGTTGGAATCCGCCGGCCAGGGGGTGTAAAAGCCGTCAACGAACTTGATATTCGCGCGGAACAGCCGCTCGGAGGGATCGGTGAAGGTCCACGCGCCCGCGTGGTCGGGCATCGACCCCCAACTGCTGATGTCGGCGAACAGGTCATACCCGCCCAGCAGGATGGAGGCCTTCACCGGCTCGGAGTGCCCGTCCGCGTATACCACCACCGCGCGGTCATTGTGACGCCGGTCGATGTCGCTGGGCAGGAACAGCAGGTTGCCGGCGCCGTCCACGCAATCCGCCACCATCGGCGTCTGCTGAACAAACTCGACCTTCCCCATCGGCTTGCCCGCCAGCCCGGCGGAGTAGCCGTAACTGTTCCCGGGCTTCTCGGCATTCGGGCAATACAGCGTTTTCGGGGGCAGGTTGAGATCGGACCACACCGTCCCCGCGGCAGGGAATGCATCGGTGTCCTGGGCGCGCGCCAGAATCGCCAGCGCGATCTGGCGCTGGTTATTCAGGCACTGGGTCATCCGCGCGGTGTCGCGCGCCTTCGCCACGACAGGCAGAATGACCGCGGCCGCCACCACCATGATGGAGACCACGATCAGCAACTCGACCTGAGTGAATCCACGCCTGGTACAACGCATATTTCCCTCCGCAGTCGCGTGGCCGTGCGGGGCAATCGCCCCGTCACCGCCGGATAGGATGGATGATAGCGTCATGAATGGAGTGCGAATATTGCTGACCAGACGCTCGGTATGACAGAGGATTCGGCGCGCATGCACCGGTTCCTCTTATCAGCCAAACTAGACGATAACGCTGAGTGACATTATTGTCAATTATCGAAACGACAAAAACGCTCTCAATCAGCGAGTTTATCTACAGAAAAGGTTGCCCCTGGATGCAGAGAGGGGTATGATTATACCAGCGTTACGCTCCATCGCTGCGCGAGTGGAAAGGTCACGGCCTATGCGAACCGGTGTCATCCTGTGCCTCCTTGCCGTATTGCTGCTTCCCCTGCTGACCGGATGCCGGAAGCAGGTGCGCAGCCAGCTTCCGCCCGGCCGCCGGCCGCACGTCGCCACGGCGAAGGATGAAACAAAGGCGCCGCCGGCCGCGAAACGCCTGCTCCCCACCTCCCGCACCACCCGGCAACCCTTCAAGCCGCCCGCGGCGGTGGCCGGCGCCTGCGTCGTCTGCGGTAAACAGACCGACCACCTCATCTACCTGGACGAATACCAGCCGAAGATGGGCGGCGTTTGCAGCATGGCCTGCAAAGAAAAGTTCGCGAAGGACCCCAATCCGTACCTGAAAAACCTGCCGGAAAGTGTGGGGGGCATCCGCAGGTAAGGGTGCATGTCACACTCTCAGTCTGGAAGGGTGCGAGAGCCCCGCTCGAATCTAGGTGGGCTTACCTAAACTCGTGCGGGGCTCTCGCACCCTTCCAGACTGAGAGTGTGACATGCACCCCCTGCTTATCAACGCCCGATGATTTACGCCTGGTACACCACGTTCCCGCTGACTATCGTCATCGTCACCTGCAGGCTCGAGTCGAGGACGGTCAGGTTGGCGACGGCGCCGGGGGCGAGACGGCCGATGACGTCCAGCTCAAGCGCGTCGGCCGGGGTGGTGGCGCACATGTGCAGCGCCTCGGAGAGGGCCCAGCCCACGCGCTCGACCAGCACGCGCACTACGCCGTCCATGGTGACAATGCTGCCGGCGATGGTGCCGCTGTCCAGGCGGGCGACGCCGTTCTGCACGGTGACGTGCTGGCCGCCCAGGTAGAACTCCTCGCCTTCACCCATACCCGCGCCCTCCAGGCTGTCGGAGACCGGCACGAAGCGCTCGGCGCCCTTGGCGGTGATGGCGGTGGAGATGACCGCGGGGTGGATGTGCACGCCGTCGCACACCATCTCGGTGAAGACGTCGTCGCGATCCAGCGCCGCGCCCACCAGCCCGGGTACGCGGTGGTTCAGCGGCGGCATGGCGTTGAAAAGGTGGGTGGCGTGGGTGGCGCCGGCGTCGAAGCCGGCCATGGCCTGCTCGTAGTTCGCCATGGAGTGGCCCAGCGAAACGATGATGCCGCGCTCGCGCAGCCATTCGATGAGCCCCAGCGCGCCCGGCTCTTCCGGCGCCAGCGTGACGATGCGCACGTCGTCCTTGTACTCGTTGATGATGTCCAGGATCTCCACCGCCTTCGGGTCGGTGGGGGCGAAGATATTGCTCGGCGGCTGCGCGCCTTTCTTCTCCATGCTGATGAAGTTGCTTTCCAGGTGCAGGCCGATGAGATTGGCGCCGGGGAAGCCCTGTGCGCGCGCCTTCGCCAGGTTCTGCAGCACGCGCCGCAGCTCCGCCGCCGAGCACGCCACGGTGGTGGGGACCATCACCGTCAGCCCATGCTTGGCCGCCTCCGCCGACATGCGCAGGAAATCGTCGGCGCTCGCCTGGTTGGTGTCGATGCCCATCAGCCCGTGGAAGTGGATCTCGATGAAGCCGGGCGTGAGGGTTTGACCGGTCAGGTCGATAAATTTCGCGCCGTTCCCCGGGTCGGGCATGGCGCCGCGCAGCACGTCGAGGATGCGCCCCTCGGCCACGATCACGGTGGCGGGAGAGATCTCATTGTCGTTGATATAGATGGTCGCGCCGGAAAGCACGGTCAACTTGTCCGGACTGAAGCGCGCCATGGAGGCGGCCGCCATGGCATACGGCGACTCGGCCGTGCCGGTGTCCAGGCCCTCGTCAACCTCTTCTTTCATGAAGTAGCCTTCCTCGCCGGCGTCTGCCGTCTCATAGGGGGCCGGCAGCTCCGCGCCGCAGTCGTCGCAGATCGACGCCACCACATCATTTTCCGTGCCGCATTTCGGGCATTTGCTCATCGTTGTCTCCCTATAATCCTGCCAAGGCAGCCTGATCGTAAAATTGTACGTTGCGAAGGCGGCCTGACGGTTAAGATAGTTCGTCGAAAAACCGAAAAGTTCCTTGAGGGTTATTTTGCCGTCCCCCGGGGTTGCTGTCAATGCATGCCCCGGCTCAACCGCTATTGACCGGCAAGACAGACTTTGCGCCGGAGACCGGTCCAGGACTGACATTATGGTTAGTAATTTAATAGAGCAACCCGTGAGCGTTCCTCCCGACCTGACCGGGCGCCTGATGCGCGTCACGCGCGAAATCGGCAGCACCTTGCTGCGCCTGCGCCAGGAGAACGAGCTGCTGGAATACGTCATCACCCGCATCTCGCAGGCCTTCCACATCGATTACGGCGCGATCCTGCTGCACGACGGCAAGATGCTGACGATGACGGCGGTCGCCGGCTCAGAAGACGAATCCTCCTCACCTCTGCTGCACATCTGCGAACTGGTCGAGCGCCTGATGAACGAAGGCGCCACCGACGTGCAGGTGATCTCCGACCTCGAGTCGCCGCGCGGCGATTCACCCCTGCGCTCCCTGCGCACCCTCATCCTCACCCCGCTGGCCGCGCACGCCACCCCGATGGGCGTGATCGTGATGGGCAACACGCAGACGCGCAGCCTGCTGCCCATGGAGCTGGACGCCCTGCGCCTGATCGGGCAACTGCTGGCCGGCCGCCTGCGCGAGATGCGCCTGCAGGCCAAGCTGGACGCCACCGCGCGCCGGTTGGCATCGCAGGGCGAGCGATTCGATCCCAACAGCACCCTTGACCCGCAACAGGGCCTGGCCAACCGCCAGCGCTTCCTGGAAGGCATCCAGCAGGGCGTGGCCGACGCCATCCAGACCGGCGGCCACCTGTCATTGCTCGTCCTCGACCTCGATCACCTGCAGGCAATCAGCCAGAAATGCGGCAACGCCTTCGTCGAGGAAGTGTTAGCCCGCATCGCCAAGGATATCCAGGGCAGCATCCGCGCGCGCGACATGGCCGCCCGCTACAACGGCGAGCAGTTCTGGGTGCTGCTGCCCTCCACCCCCGGCATCGGCGCGGTGGTGGTGGCCGAACGCCTGCGCGAGCGCATCTCCGCCATGACCTTCCAGAGCCCGGAAGGCCCCTGGCACCTCACCGCCAGCATCGGCGTGGCCTGTCTCTCCACCCACGTCACCTCCAACGAGCAGATCATCATCAAGGGCAACCAGTGCCTCGCCCAGGCCCAGCGCCTGGGCGGCAACCAGATCATCTTCGACTGGGACGAAGCGCTGGAGATGATGGACGACGAGTAAGCAATTTTTTGAAACTGCAGATTTCACGCAGGACTTTCGCTCACTGCCGCCCCCCTAACCCCAGCCCTTCCCCCCCGATGGGGAAGGGCTGGGGTTAGGGGGGCGGCAGTGAGCGAAAGTCCTGCGTGAAATCTGCAGTTTTAACTATTCCTCCCGCAATATTTCCTGATAAATCATCAACTTCTCCCTGGCGCGACAAGGGTTCTCCCGATATGATTACCAATGGTCATTCTGGGAGCACGCGGGGGAGAAATGAGCCGGCTTTTCCACACCGAACAGGGCATGTGCGCGTATCTGCTGTATGAGTCCGTCTCGGCGCGGCGGCGGGTGCGCAAGGAGCTGATGTTGCCGGAGGAGATCACCACCGGCGGCACGCTGCATCTACTCGCCAAACCCTTTCACGAGTGCACGCAGCCGCTGCGGGTGCGGGTCAACGATCACCTCTTCACCATCCAGCCGTCTCCCACCAATTACCTCGCCTGGCAAGAATTGCCGGTCGCGCGGGAGCACCTGCGGCCCGGCGTGAACACGGTCGAAATCTGGGCCGACAACACCGCGCTGGACGGCTGGGCGCTCGGCATGGAGTCGGGGTATCGCCCGACGGGAAGCTGGCTCAGCCTCGACGGCGGGCAAAACTGGCGGGACGAGCGCATGGGCATCACCCACGCGTTGAGCGGTGAATATATCGTGCGCCTGCGTCTGGACGACCCGGCGCTGCAAGATCCGCAGCCGCCGGCCTTCGTCTGGGAGAACCCGGATTGCCCAGAGCTTGCCGCGGTGCGCGAGGCCATCCCGGCGGAGATCCGCGCGGTGATCGACCCCTGGCAGCGCGCGCGGGCGCTGGCCGCATGGACCTCCACCCAGTGGGAATACCGCAACACCCGCGGCGGCATCGAATACGCACCCTGGGATGCGCTCACCATCCTCTCCTGGGGGCGGGCGCAGCGCGGGCCGGTGCAGGTCAACCCCATCGTCATGTGCGTGCACTTCGGCGTCGTCTACGCCACCTGCGCGCTGGCGCTGGGCCTGCCGGCGCGGAATATCTGCGTCAACGCCGGCGGTCCCCACACCGGCGGCCACTTCATCAGCGAAGTGTGGATCGCGCGCTGGCAGAAATGGTGCCAGGTGGACGGCAATTGCGACGTGGTGTTCGAGCGCGACGGCATGCCGCTGTCGGTGGATGAGCTGTCGCGCCTCGGTGAAGCGGCCGGCCCGCTGGCGGTCACCGGCGAAGGGTACGAGCAGCAGGGGGATTTCATCAAAGGATTCGTCCGTGATGCCATGCTGAATGGCAAAGTCTACCAGCACTGGGCCGTCTGGCCGCGCAACGACTACCTCTCCCGCCCGGAGCTGACCCCGCCGTCACACGGCAGCACGGAATACGTGGAGACGGCCTGGCAGTGGTCGGCAGACGTACAGCATCCGGAACGGCTGGGCATGTTCCCGCACCACGTGCCGGCGGCGGAGCTGGCCGAACCGCCGGCGCCGGAATGGCGGAAGGTCGCGGTGAGCGGGTGAATGGGAAGATGATTGGGTATGGCAGCGACCCGGTCAGGTGGTTGAGTAGGCAGGTGAGCCTCTCGGTTCTTTCCATAGTGCTCGTGCCGTATCGAAACCACCGCGGTAACAGGGAAGCCTGGCGTGAACGGGCGCTATAGGTGAGGTGGTCTCGATACGGCGCGGGAGCAATGTGGGTTTTCGAAAAGGCTCCCCTGCCTACTCGACCACCGGACCGAGCGTTATAATCAATAGGCATGATACGATGTGACGTACCACTATATGCAGGTGGGAGAAAGCATGGCAGTCGGATACGAACTCGTCAATTATTCGAAGAAAGAGCTGATATCTTTCTGCCATATCGGCGCCTCGACAGCACACGAGCTGGCGGGCAATCCGGCGGCGGCAGCAATTACCACCTGGTATCTGCTGAACCACCCCGGAGACCAGATCGCCTTCGTCAGCGACACCTATGACGATTGGCCTTTTGCCCAGGGATCAAGGGATGACCTAAGCTCATATGAAGACGTCACTGATATCGTCGTCACCTCGTTGATCCAGGCAGGAATTCTCGAAGATCATGGTAAAAGCTGGGAAGATGCGGATGAGCCCGATACGATTTTTATGCGTGACCTGGTGAATATTTGGTTGAATAGTGACGGGGAAATACCGTGAAACTCTACTTCAATTATTCCATCGATTGCGAGCTGCCGCTCAACACATCGTACACCGGCCCGGAGCGGCAGCCGCACTTCGGCGGGCCGGAAAGCTGGGAATCCGCCGAAGCCTCGGTGCGTGGGTTTATCGAGAAGATGGCCGCGATGGACGTCGGGTCCGGCGCCTCGCTATTCGTCTACCCCGATGTCGCCCGGCACCAGCAGGCGCTGTATCGCGAGATGGCCGCTGCTGGGGTGGAAATCGCGCTTCACCTGAACGGCCTGCGTTATTCCCGCCTGCAAGGTGACAGAGCGAAGTGGCAGGGTGAGATGACCGAAGCCGAACAGCGCGAGGCGCTGCGGATGGCGAAGGCGGATCTGGAGGACACCCTCGGGCAACCGGTGCTCGGTTACCGGGCCTGCTACGGCAGCGCCAACAACGACACCCTGCGCCTGTGCGATGAGCTGGGTTTCCGCTGGGCCAGCAACGCCAGCAACCGCTACCGGCCCGAATTCGCCGCCTACTGGAGCGGCAGCTGGCCCTACGCCCGCCACGCCAGCGCTGCCAGCAACCTCATCCCCGGCAACCTGCGCCTGTTCGAAATCCCCCTCACCGTGGGCCTGACGGTCTACTATGACGAGAACATCCGCCAGCCCCTCGACCTGCGCGTGGAAACCCCGCCCGCCCGCCTGGGCGAAAGCCGCGAGAAACTGCGCGCGATCATCGAGGAAAACATCATCGAGATGGACCACCGCACCGTCCCCCTGCGCGCCATCATCGGCGGCAGCCACAACACCAACCCCTACGGCGACCCGGCTACCGACCAGGCGCAGAACCTGGAATGGGTGGTGCGGCATGCGCGGGAGTTGGCAGAGAAGCATGGGTTGGAATTGACGCCGGCCAGCTTTATTGAGATGACAGAGGAAGCTGAACGGATAGGGTCGTATTGATCTTACTGGGCTCGCAGGCGTCCCGCGCCTGCCCTGGTAGAGAAGCTTACCTTTCAAAAGCAGGCGCGGGACGCCTGCGAGCCCAGTGAGAGGAGCACACCATGCCCGAACCATATCGCTGGACCTGCATCACCAAACAGGCGGATTTCGCCGGCCGCGACGGCGCCGGCGCGCTGGTCTTTGACGACCGCATGTGGCTGCTCGGGGGCTGGAACCCCGACGACAAGGTGAACTTCCCGCTGATCTGCAACAGCGAAGTCTGGTCGTCCCGCGACGGCAAGGATTGGAAGATGGAGCTGCTGCAGGCGCCGTGGGAAGGGCGGCACTGCGCCGGCTATGTCGTCCACCGCGATCTGATGTGGATCGTGGGCGGCGATACCAATCAGTACCACTATCAGGACGACGTGTGGAACAGCGACGACGGCATCCACTGGCGGCTGGTCACCGATCATGTGCCCTGGCATACACGCGCGGTGCACTATACCGTCGCCTTCCGGGACGCCATCTGGGTGATGGGGGGCCAGCGCATCCCCAAGCATGTCCCCGAGGTGCCGGAGGCCTTTTACAATGACGTCTGGCGCTCGGAAGACGGCATCCACTGGGAGCGCGTCCTCGAACACGCCCCCTGGACGGAGCGCGGGCAGATTGGCGGCTGCGCGGTGATGAATGGGCGCATCTGGCTGCTGGGTGGCGGCACCTATGAAACGCCCAACCGTCCCGACCGCGTCTTTTTCGATGAGGTGTGGAGCACCGCCGACGGCGTGAACTGGGAGCTGGTCACCGAGCATGCGCCCTGGCACCCCCGCGAATACCACGAAGTGGCCGTCTTCGACAATAAGCTCTGGGTGATGGAGGGCTGGAACCCGGAGAACCGCAACGACGTGTGGTATTCCGCCGACGGCGTCGACTGGCACGAGCTGCCGAACACCCCCTGGCCCCCCCGCCACGCCGCCAGCGTGTTCGTCTATCAGGATGGCCTGTGGATGGTCGCCGGCAACAACATGGAGCCGGACGTGTGGAAGTTGACGAAGGTATAAATCCTGGGCTGTATTAATGTAATCGCATAACCGGTTGCCTCGTGCGTGGGCCACCTCTCCCCCAGCCCCTCCCCTAAGAAGGGAGGGGAGCAGGCTTTGCTGATGAAGGAAAATGGGTGGACTACCCATCAACCGGTAAAATTCGGCTTCTAGTTCAGAGCCGTTCTCGAAAATCTCACCCGGTGCCCCCCTCCCTTCTTAGGGGAGGGGCTGGGGGAGAGGTGGCCCCCGCACGAGGCAACCGGCTGTGAAATTACCGTAGAAGATAACGTTGTATCGTCGGAGGTTCAAATGGACGAAATCCGTATCGGCATCGTCGGCCTGGGTCACCGGGCGCGGGGCGCGTGGATTCCGCAGATGCTCGACATTCCCGGCTTCCGCTTCACCGCGGTCTGCGACTGGATCGAACCGCTGCAGGAACAGGCGCTGTCCCTCATTCCGTACCGGCAGGACGTGCGCGCCTTCACGAACTACGAGGACCTGCTGGCGTGGGACGGCATCGACGCGGTCGCACTGTGCGTGCGGCGGATGGACCAGGGCGCGCTGGCGGCGCAGGCGCTGGAGGCCGGCAAGCACGTGCATGCCGAAGTGCCCGCCGCGCACAGCATCGACGACTGCTGGCGCATCGTGCTGGCTACCGAACGCACCGGGAAGCTCTACCACCTGGGCGAGCAGGTGCGCTACTCCGGCTTCATCGAAGCGTGGAAAGGGCTGGTGGATTCCGGACGGCTGGGCCGCATCGTCTACGCGGAAGGGCAGTATATCGGCTACTACGGCACCTACGCGTTTTTCCAAGATTACGCCACCGGCAAGCAGTATCCGATCGAGGAGCTGGCGGACCATCCGAACGCGAAGCCGACGGTGCTGCACACCATGCCGCCCATCCATTACCTGCCGCACGAATTGAGCCCGCTGCTCAAGGTGCTGGACGACCGCGTGGTGCAGGTGGTGGGCATGAGCACCGAGGTGCCGAGTTGGAACCACCCGGAGATCGGCCAGCCCGACCTGCAGGTGGCGCTGATGAAGACGGCCAAGGGCAGCATATTGCGGCTGGCGTGCGGCTTCACCTGCCCGGTGCCGCACGGACAGCACCACTGGTATCACCTCCACGGCACCCGCGGCCGCGTGGAGATGGCGCGCTCCGGCGACGAGAAGCCGAAGCTGTGGATCGCCGACGAGCAGATGCACGAGCCGGCGCAGGTGGACTGGCGCTGGCAGCGCACCGACGGCACGCCGGAAGCGCTGGCCAGCGGCCACGGCGGCACCGATTACTACGCCCACGCCAGCTTCCGCGACGCGCTGCTGCACGGCAAGGCGCCGGAGCTGGATGTCTACCGCGCCATGGACACCGCCGCCCCCGCCATCCTCGCCGCGGATTCCATCGACGGTGGCTCCATCCCGCTGCAGGTGCCCGACTTCCGCCCGAACGCACAGCGTCCCGCCGGGCAGGCGCCTTATGCAGACAGGCCTACCTAGCGCACCCGTAAAGAGTGCGGCTACAACAGTCTTATGCATACAACAAGCTCGTAGCCGCACCCTTTACGGGTGCGCTAGGTAAGCTTATATGCATAGGCCGTGAAAGCGTGCCGTGCTCGTAATACTGAGATGTGTATAAGAGTGAGGGCAACGCCCCTGGGAGGCAGGCTTACCAATTTACCTGCGTCGACAGGACGCCGGCGCAACCATCGCACAACGCGACGATCGGAAAGGCATCATGATCAAAAACACCTTCGACAAAGGCCCCGAGAGCTGGTGCTCCTACGACTACCATTGGAGCATCGTCGCCAAAGGCAAGAACATCTTCATCCTCACCACCTGGGAACCGGCGGGCGGCGTGAACGGCTCCGGCTACATCTGGTGCGACGAGACGCGGTGGAGCGCCGACACGCCGGAGAACCCGGTCTCGCTGCTGCCCTTCCTGACCTACGCCAACTGGACCGGCGGCGAGCCGCTGGACTTGCGAGATGCGCAAGTCTCGGTCTACCTGCGCGGCGATGGCCTGCAGTTGCACGGCGCGCAATGCTACTTCTGGGTGGTGAGCCCGGGCGGCCGCTGGCACCTGGCCAGCCAACCGCTGACCATCAGCGACGGCGCGTGGGCGAAGGAACCGAACACTTTCACCCTCCGCAACGACGAATCGCGGTGGCATCGGAGCTGGTCCGCCGATCCCGCCAACCCGCCGGCGCTGAACGATTTGCTCGCCCACGCCACCAGCTACGGCTTTTCCCTGGTCGGCTTCGGCCAGGAGCCGCGCGGCAAATTCAGCATGGATGAGTTCGAAATAACTGGGAGCGCGGACCTCTGAGTCCGCGCGTGACGATCAACAACCCGCGCGGACTCAGAGGTCCGCGCTCCCAAGGGTGTGTCATGCATATCGGTCTTCTCAACAACCAGGATTACCTCGCTGAGCTGCTGCGGACATGGGGCCTGCGGTCGTTCAAGCAGTGCCAACCCTCAGCGCTCGATCCGGTCGAGATGCCGGCAATCGTCGTCCCCGCCGGCATGACGGCGGAGCCGATCCTCGACTACGTGCGCGCCGGCGGCACAGCGTTCTGCTTTGCCCCCGAAGGCGCGCTGGCACAGGCCGCCGGTCTGCAACCGAAGGGTGAAAAAACGCTGCCGGCCTTCCTGCGCATGACGGCGTATATGCCGCCCGGGCTGGCGGGTGAGCTGTTGCCCATCGTCGGGCAGGCGGTCGAGTATGAGCGGGAAGACCAGGCGGCGATCCTCGGCTACCTCAGCTACCCCGACAATCCGGACGGCGACAGCGCCGGCATCACCAGCACGCCGGTCGGCAGCGGACGCCTCATCGCCTTCGCCTTCGACCTGCCGTTGTGCGTGCGGCTGCTGCGGCAGGGCGACCCGGCGCTGGCCGAGCAGATCCCGCCGGGCGACACCTGCGTGCGGCAATCGCACATGGCCTGCCGGCTGCCGGAGCACGGTTCGGGCTGGGTGCCGTATGCCGACCTGCTGGCCTTGCTGCTGGTCGACCTGCTGCGCAAGGCGCTGCCCGCCCCGGCGCCGCTGCTCAGCCACCTGCCGGACCAGGCGCCGGCCATCCTCGTCTACTCCGGTGATGAAGACACCGCCACCCCCGAGGAAGACCTGGAGGAGCTGGATTGGCTGACGTCGCACGGCGCGCGCATGGACCTGAACATGTTCCCCGACGACTCCGCCACCCCGCCGGAGGTGCTGCCGCGCTACCTGGCGCACCACGACGTCGGCCCCCACCCCAACCTGCGCCCGCTGGACGGCCAGCCGCTGGAAATACGGCTGGCCGATTTCGACCGCCAGCTCACCCTCTTCACCGAAAAATACGGCGTGCGCGCCACCTGCCTGCGCAACCACGGCGTGGCGTGGATCGGCTACACGGAGATCGTCGAGGTGATGGAGCGGCATGGCATCCGCCTGGATACCAACTACACCTCCGGGCAATTCCGGCGGGGACGGCAATTCGCGCCCTACGCCGGCTTCGGCGCCGCCATGCCGGTGCGCTTTGCCAGGGTGGACGGAAGCCTGCACGATGTCTATCAACTGCACACGCAGATCATGGACGACGTCTGGTTCGCCCCTGACGAAGGCGTGTATAAACGCTCGACTTACAGCTACCGCTTCGGCCCGGAGGCCTTTGACGCCATCACCGCCCGCATCGTCGACGACCTGGTGAGCCGCCTGCACACCCCGCTCACCGTCTGCATCCACCCCAGCAACTGGGTCCGCTTCTCCCGCGAGCAAGGCCAGGCGCTGGTGCGCCACGCGCAGGCGCGCAACGTGCCGGTCTGGTCCGTCACCCAATGGTGCGCCTTCTGGGATGCCCGCGACGGGTGGATGGTGGACGATCTGCGCTGGTCGGACAATACCCTCACCTTCACCCTCACCGGCGGCACACCGCACGAGGCGCTGCGGCTGGCCCTGCCCATCGAATACGACGGCCGACGGCTGGCCGGCATCACGGTTGACGGATCGCCGGTCGAATGTGCTACCATACAGCGGTACCGGGAGGCGGTGGCGCTGGTACCGGTGCAAGCCGGAGCTTACACAGTCGTTTATGCATGAGTAGCACCCGACCCGGTGGTTGAGTAGGCAGGTGAGCCTCTCGCATCTTTCCATAACTTCCGTGCCGTATCGAAACCACCGCGTATATAGGTGAACTTTGCGTGAACGGGCTTTATATGTGCGGTGGTTTCGATACGGCACGAGAGCAGCGGAAAGATACGAGAGGCTTACTTGCCTACTCAACCACCGGACCGGGTGCTATTATATTTGAGATTTCAAGGTAACGTTACAGCATCGAGGTTCTTATGATTCCGATGATCATCGCCGGCGCGTCGTACCGCGGCGAATACCTGGGGCAACTGCTGGCTGAAACCGGCGAAGTGGAGCTGACCGCCTGCGTCGATCCGATCACGGCGCGCGCGGATTACCTGATCGAGAAGAACGGCTGGACCGGCTGCCGCACTTTTGCCACCCTGGCGGAAGCGCTGGAGGCCGTGCCCAGCGAGGCCGTGGTGGTGGCAGCGAGCGATCCCTACCATGCCGAGCTGGCTATCCCGTCGCTGCAGGCGGGCAAGTTCGTCTATTGCGAAAAGCCGCTGGACACCACGCTGGAGAAGTGCCGCGCACTGGCCGACGCCGACCGCGCGGTGGGCGGAAAGACCTTCGTCGGCCTGAACCTGCGCTTTGCCCCCATGTATGCGAAGATCAAGGAACTGATCGACGACGGCGCCATCGGCCGCGTGCTGACCATCCAGGCGGACGAATTCTACACGAACGGGCGCACCTACTTCCGCCGCTGGAACCGCAAGCTGGAAAACGGCGGGCTGTGGATCTCCAAATGCACCCACGACCTGGACATCATCCTCTGGCTGGCGGGCGCGAAACCGCTGGAAGTGTATGCCGCCGGCCGGCGCAGCCACTACGTGCCGCGCCCCGACGCCGCGCAATACTGCCGGGACTGCGCCCTGCGCCCGGACTGCCCCGACGCCGCCGGCGAGCCGGACGGCCTCATGCAGGTCACCGAGCAGGCCACCGGGCAGCCGGCGGATCTCTGCCTCTTCAACTCGGACGGCGACACCTTCGATCACGGCATGGCCACCATCCGCCATGAAAACGAGATCTACTCCACCCTCACCTGCAACGTCGTCTCCGGCTTCAGCAACCGGCGCCTGCGCGTCTCCGGCACCAAGGGCACCATCGACGGCTCGCTGGAGAATACCGCCTCCGTCACTCTCTACCGCCGCGACCCGAACTCGGTGGAGGAGATCCCCCTCGACAGCGGCGAAGGCAGCCATGGCGGCGCCGATGGCGTCCTCCCCCGCGAATTCATCCGCTTCATCCGCGGCGAAGGCGAACCCCGCTGCCGCCCCGACGAAGCCGCCCAGTCCGTCCGCATTGGCCTCGCCGCCACCCGCGCCTGCGCCGAACACCGGGCGGTGGCGATGAACGAGTTCCCGTGGTAATCAACTATAAGCAAGCCCGTTCGTAGTAAGCCACGCAGCCGCAGCGGAGTGGCGTCGTGTTTAGGTTTTACCTGTCGGCGAAGCCACTCCGCTGCGGCTGCGTGGCTTACTACGAACTAAGCTTGCCTGTCTGGTATGGACTTGCCATTCCGCAAAGCTTCTGGCACAATATCAACCGGCACCCCCGCCGCTATCCCATCATCGTGGGAGTCACGAGAAAGTCGTAGCTATGTCGCGTTACCTGTCATTGCTCCCGTTGGCCGTCGTCGTGTTGTTGCTGATCGCCGGGTGCGGAACGGAGTCTACTGCCGTGACACCATACACAGGGGTGCATCGCAATATCACCTCCACCATCTTCTGGGTCGGCGAGGATGCCTCCGAGGACAACAGCTACATTCCCAATGCCGCCAGCGCGTGGGATGACCACTGGATGGACCATTACGGCGGCGTCGACGATCCCGTACACCGGACCGGGTACCTGCCCGCCGGCTTCACCCCGAAAGAAAACCCGTTTTACTTCGCCCTGCCGTATGATGATTTTGCCGACGGCGTCCGCAAAACCAGCGCCTCCCGGCTGATTCCCTGGGCGAAAGGACGGACATGGGGACCGAATGAGTCGATGTGCAAGAACCAGTGGATCAAGATCACCAATGGCAATACGGTGGCCTATGCCCAGTGGGAGGATGTCGGCCCATTCGAGGAAAACGATGCCGCTTACGTCTTCGGCACCGCGCGCCCGCGCAATAAGATCAACAACAACGCCGGCCTGGACGTCTCCCCCGCGGTGGCGCAATACCTGAGTCTGGAGGACATCGACAGCGTGGATTGGCAATTCGTCTCCGCCGCCGACGTGCCCGACGGGCCATGGAAGCAAGTCGTCACCACTTCGCAGATCGACTGGGAGTAAACCGGTGGGGGACAATCCCTGACGTTTGCGGTTTTGATCTTCTTTCGCACATCCAACACGCATTCTCTCCCGTCGGCGGCGGGCATAATGATGACCGGTCCCCCCTTCCGTGGTCGTCTGTCGTGGGCGTCACGAGAAAGCCGAGACGATGCCGAAACGCCTGCCCGTGCTGCCGGCCGTCATACTGTTGTTGTTCATTGCCGGGTGCAAAGAGAAATTCACCCCCGCGCCGGCCCATTACGTGCGCCGTAATATCTCCACGACTATTTTCTGGGTCGGCGAGAACGCATCGAGTGCCAATGACTACATCCCCAACGCCGCCAGCGCGTGGGACGACCACTGGCTGGAGCATTACGGCGGCATTGACGATCCGGCAAATCGCAACGGCTATTTCCCCGCCGCTTTCACCCCGAAGGAGAACCCGTTTTACTTCGCGCTGCCGTATAACGATTTCAAGAACAGCAAGCGCAAAGCCGACGCATACCAGGTCATCCCCTGGGCGAAGGACCATCCGTGGGGACCGCGAGAGTCGATGTGTAAGAATCAGTGGATTAAGATTACCCGGGGCAATACGGCGGTCTACGCGCAATGGGAAGATGTGGGGCCATTCGGAGAGGACGATGCCGCCTACGTCTTTGGCACCGCGCGCCCACGCAACGCAATCAACAACCATGCCGGCCTGGACATCTCCCCCGCGGTGGCACAGTACCTTGGCCTGCGGGAGATCTGCAGCGTAAACTGGCAATTCGTCCCCGCCGCCGACGTGCCGAACGGACCGTGGAAACGAGTGGTGACCACGTCGCAGATTGACTGGAACTGACCAGGTTTTTCAAAAAACAAGCAAGCCCGTACGTAGTAAGCCACGCAGCCGCAGCGGAGTGGCGTTCGTATATAGGAAGGCCTACCTGTCAACGGCACCACTCCGCTGCGGCTGTGTGGCTGACTACGAACCGGCTTACTTGTTTACGTCGTCCCCGGCAGCGACACCGTCGCCTTCCGCTGCAGTTTCCCCCAGCCGACGATGCTGCCGTGGAGGGCGGTGAGCAAGGCGCGCAGGACGATGTAATACATGAACTCGCGGTAGAACAGGCGCTGCCAGAAGAGCCAGGCCAGGTCGCGCCGGTCCTCACGGTCCAGCGAATAGGCCACGGTGGCGGTCACCAGGTCGATAACGAAGAACAGCGCGGCGTAATACAGCACCACCGGCCACTGGTGGTTGAAGAGTGAAAGGATCACCATCACGTCCACTACCGGCGCCAGCGCGCCCAGGATGAAGCTGAACAGCCACATGCCGGGCATTACTACCGTGCTGAAGGCGCCGTAGCGCGGATTCCAGAGCGCGCGCCGGTGCTTCCACAGCGTCTGCAGGATGCCGAACGCCCAGCGGAAGCGCTGTTTGGCCAGCGCCGGCAGCTCGTCCGGCACCTCGGTGTAGGCCAGCGCCTCGTTATCACAGCGCGTGTAATACCCCTGCAGGCGGATTTTGAAGGTCAGGTCGGCATCCTCCGCCAGCGTGTCGGTCTCGAACCCGCCCGCCGCCAGCACCACCGAGCGCCGCCACGCGCCCACCGCCCCCGGGATCACCGCTACCGCGTTCAGCGTCGAATAGGCCGCGCGGTCGAAATTCTGCGAGGTGATATACTCGATGCCCTGCCAGCGCGCCAGCAGGTTGGTGCGGTTCCCCACCTTCACGTTGCCGGCCACCGCCCCCACGCGCGGGTCGGCAAACTGGCGCACCAGGCGGCGCACGGTGTCGGGCGCGAAGAGGGTGTCGCCATCCATGCCGATGACGACCTCCGTCTCCGCCAGCGCGAAGGCGGTATTCAACGCCGTCGCCTTGCCGCCGTTCTCCTGGTGCACAATGGTCACCCGCAGGTTGTCCCCGTAGGCCGCCTGCAGCACCGCCAGCGTGTCATCCTTCGACCCGTCGTCCACCACGATCACCCGCAAGTCCGGATAATCGTTATCCAGCACCGACTGCACCGTCCGGCAGACCATCGTCTCCTCGTTATACGCCGGAATGGCCACCGTCACCGGCAGCAGGATCTCGGACGGCGCGGGCCGCCGCCGCTGCAGGACGGCGAGGGGGGCCATCACCAGCAGCCGCAGAATACCCAGCACGATCACCAGGATGAACAGCAGCCGGAACAGGTTGCCGATGCCGTACCACGCCTCGAAAGCCAGGCGGTCGACGCCGGCGATCGCCAGTTGCCGGCCGGTCACCGCGGGGAAGATCCGGACCTGCGGCACTCCCATCAATTCGCTGATCGTTACGAAGCGATAACCTTTGGCCTTCAGTTCTCGGATGATCAGCGGCAGCGCCTGCATGGTGCGGTCCCGGTTCCCCCCGGCGTCATGCAGCAGGATCACATGGTTACCCGGCTGCAGTCCATCCTCGACGCGCTTGACGATGACCAGCGGGTCCGGCTGCTCGTAATCCTTCGGGTCGATATTCATCCCCACCGTGATGAAGCCGTAACGCTGCACCAGCGCCAGCAGCGGGATATCCTGCACGCTCACCTTGCCGGTGTCCGGCATATCCCCGTAAGGCGGGCGGAAGAGCCGCGTGGTGTGGCCGGTCAGGCTCTCGAGGATGCGCTCGGTGGCGTTGAGTTCCATCTTCTCCCGCCAGGGCGACACCAGCGCCAGGTGCGGGTGCGAGTAGGTGTGATTCCCCAGTTCGTTGCCATCGCGCCAGCACTGCTGGATGATCTCCGGATACTGCGCCGCGTGCTCGCCCAGCACGAAGAAGGTGCCGTGCACGCCCTCTTCCCGCAGGATGCGCAGGATCTGCGGCGTGTATTTTCGATCGGGTCCATCGTCGAAGGTGAGCGCCACCGTTTTGCCGGCGCCGTCAAACTGCCGCAGCACATACGGCGTCGGAAATTGCTGATACGTCTCGCTGGTGATCAGGCCATCCCCATCGGTGGTGAAGGTGCGCGAGCCCGGCTGTGACAGGGCGGCCGCCTCCGTCAGCTCATCCCCGCTCGGTTGCGCATCCGTTTCCAGCATATCGTGGAAATCCATGTGCTTCAGGCCGGCGATGTCGAACGGCTTGTTCAGCCGCTTTCGATCGAGGAACGACCAGATGCTCGGGTCCTCCGCACCCAGGTACCATAACGCCACGCCGCGCGGCTCATACCCCGCCAGCGCGTGCACCTGGTTATACGCGGTGACCGCGTCGAGCAGGAACGCGATGTGCGCCTGGTTGTCGGTGTCCTGGTAGGTGAAATACGGATTCAGCACGCCTTCATCCATGCGGATGGTATTGCCCGTCTGGCGGGCAATGTTGAGCGCCGACCCCAGCGACAGCTCGCGACCGGCATGGGCGGTGGTGATCCGTCCCTGCGCGTTGGTAGCGACCGGCCAGTCGTAGCAGTAGTTGCCGATGCCCAGGATGGTCTTGTCCGGGTCCATCTGCTCGAAGGTCTTATCCGCGGTTTTCTCGATCCAATCCTGCCCGGCGATGGGCCCGGGGTCATCATCCGGCGTGTGCTCGTCGTATTGCATGACGATGACCCGGTCGCTGAGATCGGTCAACTGCTGGTAATCATAATTGTTGTCGAGCGGCGGCACGTCCAGCGTCACCTGCAGCCCGTCATGCCCGATAGTCTCGCGCAGCAGGGCGACGAAGCGCGGGAAAGCGCGGCGCATCAGCCGGTGCGCCTCACGGTTCTGCGCGGGGGACATGCCGCCGGGCAGCTCAAAGTCAATGTTAATGCCGTTGAGACGCTTTGCCAGCAGGTAATCATGCAGGCGGTCAGCCAGCCGGCGCTGGCGATCCGGATCGGTCAGCAACAGGCGCAGCGGCTCCCAGCGGAAATCATCATTTTGTACATTGCTGAGCACCGGCAGCACCGCCACCCCGTGCGCCTTCGCCAGCGTCAACACCTGCGGGTCGCGCGTCGCCGGCGAGAACGAGTCCTGAAAAAGAGCATCATCATCCGACAGCGTCAGCCAGGTGGGCATCACCGCCGTCAGCGCGTCGATATGCCGCCACAGGCTGCCGTAGCTGTTCGGGTCCCAGTTGGCGTAAAAGGCCGTCACTTCCTGCAGCGGGTAGGGGTTCTCCTCTCCCGCTTTCCGGCGCAGCAGCTCCACCTCCCAGGCCTCTTTCCGCGTCAGCTCTTCCAGGGAATGCCAGGCCAGGTACTTCCGCATCGCCGTTTGTCGCGATTCGGGTCTCCCCAGAAACGCCCGCAGGTCCCGCTTATAGAGCGCCCCCAGCGGGGTAGCCGGGAACAACAGCACGCTGATGCAGACGAAGATGCCGACCAGCGAGCCGTAGATGCTGAGCAGCACCCCCAGGCGCCGCATTTTCCGCCAGCGCCTGCCATCGGGGTCATGAAAAATGGGTCGGTGTTGCTCGGACATCGCCATGCGCCTCCGCGCCGGACCGACCGCGGCTGAGGGTGCAGGCCGGTCCGGCGTGCTTTCCGGTTATCGCCAGTATCGGCAGGCGATGCGGGCGGGAAACGTGAAGTGCGATGACGAGTGTTAACGTTCAGTGAATGTCGGAGGATTGTGAGAGAAACGGACCAAAGGTCATGATAACGTAAGTATCTGTAGCGCGCGCCCGCCGTGGCGCGCAGGTGCTCGCCTTTCGAAACCGTGCGGGGGAACGGTATCCGTGATCACCGGATGTCGTCCCCCGAGAGCGGATCGTAAATGCGAACACCAGCGCGCCACGGCGGGCGCGCACTACAGGAATGATTTCACACCGCTGCCGGCGCCCCCACCGCCGCCTGCCGCTGCCGCAGCCGCCCCAGCTTCTTCTTCACGATCAGTTCGGTGAACCGCCCGGCGTTGCGCTTGATGCGCTCCAGCGAGTCTTCGTGGAACAGAGCGATCCAGTCGGCGGGGACGTTGGCGGCGCCGCGGAGGGTGCCGGAGAGCATGGCGGCGCGGCCGGAGATGGTGTCGGAGTCGCGGCCGATGTTGGTGCCGCCGATGGCGGATTGGCGCACGTCGCCGTTCGCCACCTTGAACATCGCCAGCGCGAAGCCCCACAGCTCCAGCGGGTCGATCATGTGGTAGAGCAGGCACTTCTCGTAGAGCTCCGCCCGCACGGCCAGCACGTCGTCGTATTTCGAGGCGACCTCCAGGCAGGCGCTAATGTAATCATACGCGCTGGCGAATTTGCGCTTATTGAAGGTATGCAGCGGCTTTTTCGAGGTGGCGTTCAGCGCCGCCTGCAGCACGCTGTCCACCGTCGCCTCCGCCTTCAGGGCTTCCGCCACGGTGGCGGCGAGCATGGTGGCGGCGACGTTGTCCAGCCCGCGCTGGTACATGTAGGCGATGGCCGTCGCGTCGATGGCGGCGTATTCCGGGTCGGCGGTGTGGTAGATGCCCACCGGCTCCATGCACATCACGGTGGAGCCGGTCACCTGGCTCCAGTGCCCGGTGATGCGCGGATCCCAGCCCGCCCGGATCAGGTCGTAGGCGTTGCCCATGCACAGCGCGAAGAAATGGTCGCGGTTCAGCCGATCGTACCAGGTCTTCCCGAAGTGCCGCGCCAGCACCGGCAGCCCGTCGCGCTCGAGGTAGGTCTCGGTGAGCAGCATCGCCATCTGGTTGTCGTCTTCGCTCTCCAGCCGCCGCGGGTCGAGGATGGTCTGCACGCCGCCGGGGTGCTTTTCATCGACTTCCCAGTACATCTGGCCTTCCACCACCGAGCCCATGGCGTTGCCGATGGCGCCGGCCAGGATGTTGCCGTAGACTTTGTCGAAGAGCAGCGAGCTGCCGTCCGGCCGCGGGGCGGCAATCCGCTCGGTGATGGAGAGGATTTCCCCTTCCTTGTCCGCGCGCCCCTTCACCACCTCGGTGATCGGCAGCCAGCCGGCCATCATCGGCTCCGCCCACGCGCGCCATTCCGCCGGGAAGGCCTCTACCCCGCCCAGCGCGCCGAGGATCGCCCCGCCGATGATGGCGGGAACCAGCGGCCCGCCGGCCATGCCGTCCATCCAGTTCGCGCTGGGCGTGCCGATGAGCAGCGCCATGAATTTCCGCGCATCGCCGCCGAAGGTCGGCAGCAGCGGCAGCACGAAAAAGATGGGGTTGAACGCGACCCAGACCGTCTCCTTGTTCAAGCGACTGCGGCCTGCCTCGTGATACCACCAGTCGGCCAGGGCTGCCTCGTCCCGCATGCCGCCGCCGATCATCGCCGTGTAATTGATCTGGTAGAACACTTCCTTGGCGTTCGCGTGGGCGATCTTCAGCACTTTACTCACCACCGTTTCCGGCGTGGCATCAGCGTCCAGCGCGGCGGCGACGGCGGCGGCGCACAGCCCCGCCCAATCCGCCCCCAGCCGCGGCTGCGCCACCGAGGCCAGCTCCACGCCGTCCAGGTACGCGTATTCCGGGTCGGCGAAGTGGTAGATCCCCACCGCGGGCATGCTGGCGGCAATCAGCCCGCACGGCGCGTTGCCCATGCCGCTGATGCGCGGGTGCATGCCCTCCCGCAGCACTTCCTGCGCGCTGTGCACGCCGTCCCAGGAAAAGACCGGCCCGGCGATCCCCTCGTCATCCTTCAGCAGCGCCGCGAAATCCTCCGGCACCGCGCGACCGCCCTTTTGCAGGTAGGTCTGCATGCCCAGGTTGATGAACGGCGTCAACGGCCGCGCGTTGACCCGCCCCGTCTCTTCCTGGTAGTCGCCGGTCGGCTCCAGCGTCAGGTTGAGCAGATCCTGCGCCTTCTCCACGCTGAACCGTTCCGGATGAACGTGCCGGGCGTAACCCAGTTCGGACCCGATGGCAGCCCCCAGCAGGGCGCCGTGAATGCGGTCGGATAATGCAGGCATGATAGTCTCCTTTATTGTTATTTCACGACCGGTCGCTCCTCGCGGAGTCACCTCTCCCCCAGCCCCTCCCCTAAGAAGGGAGGGGAGTAACTGGTGGAAATTCGAAAACGAAATTGACGTTTACTCTCTACCACCCAGTCTTCTCTATCAGGAAAGCCTGCTCCCCTCCCTTCTTAGGGGAGGGGCTGGGGGAGAGGTGACTCCCGTACGAAGCGACCGGTTTGATTTCACCCCTATTGACAGGCTGTTACACCGCTGCTCCCCAGCAGCCGGTTAAATACTGAACCGCGCCGTCGAGATCGTCCGCGTGATCGGATCGCGCACCTCCAGCAGCCACTCGCCGGGCAGCTCGTTGGTCGCCAGGGTGACCGTCCGGCGGTAAACGCCCCCGGTAGTTGCACGCTTGCCGCCGTAGCGGGCGCGGAAGCTGCCGGACGGGTCGCGGACAATGATCTCGACCGAATGGTGCCCTGCCGCCGGCTCGCCGTCCACATTCAACATCGCCACCTCGTAGGTTAATGTGCGGTTCTGCTGCTCGACGATGCGGGCGGCGTTCTTCGCCGGCCGCTCCGGATAGCAGCCGATGATGGTGCCCTTGCGCTCGCCCAGCGGCAGGCGGATTTGCCCACCCTCGACGATGATATCCAGACCGGTGTTCAGGTCGACCGCATACCCGACCGGCGACGGCGGGTTGAGCAGCTCCACGACTGTCTCGTCGTCAACCTTGTTGTGGTTCACCGCCACCAGGAAGAAGCAGTCCTGGCCGGCGAGCACGTCCACCTCGAACTCGGTGTTCGTCGGGCGAACCAGCGGCAGGATTTCGTGTTCGGTCAGGAAACCGCGGATGGTGCCTTCCAGCGCCTGCATCATGCGCTGGTCGCCGGAGACGGCGGCGTCGGAGTAGGTGCGGTTCACGTCCAGGTTGAAGAGCATCGTTTCGCCTTTGCCCACGATATTGCGCGCTGCGGACAGCTCGTCGCACAGCGGTTGGAAGTCGCTGCCGAATAACTCGGCCAACCCTTCCAGCGGCTTCCCACGCTCGTCCAGCTCGGGGACGCCGTCGCAGATCAGCAAGCCGCCGTCGCGAACGAAGGCCTTCAGCGCTTCCGCCGCGGCCTTGCTCAAGAACTTCGTGTGCCACAGCGCCAGCGCCCGGTGGTTGTTCAGCTCGGTCGGCATCGCCGCCATCTGCTCGGGCAGCAGATCCGCTTCCCCGAAGGCGCGCAGCAGCAGCTCAAAGGCGTTGAACAGCGGCCCGGCGTAGGGGAACCAGTCGTCGAAGGGCGCATCATCGAACTTCAGCGGGAAGTCGCTCACCGGGATGCCGGCGGGCAGGTCCGTGACATCCGTGTGGTGGCGGAGCGCCCAGTCGGTGGCCGGAAAGATCATCGTCAGCTTCGCGTGCGGCTTGCGCGCCAGTGTGAGCACGCTGGAGTAGCGGCCGATCTTGTTCAGCTCGGCGCCCAGGTCGTCCCAGCGCTCCTTGCGCGGGCCGTTATTGCGGCCGAAGGTGATGTTGTAGAAGGTGCGCACGTACTGCGCATCCTGCCCGATGGCGGTGTAGAGCAGCTCGCTGCTGGCGCGCACCGGCGGGTTCCAGTGCGGCACATTGCGGTCGGACAGGTCCAGCCAGTGGCCCATCGGCTTATTGTGATACCGCGCGAGCGAGCGGTGCCCGGAGATGTGGTAGCGCATGTTGGGGCAGCGCAGCTCCATGTGCGCCCGCCACGCCTTGTAGATATACGGGTAGACATCCCAGTCGAAGCGGTCGCAATACGGCATCCAGTTGAACCCGTCCCGCCAGTAGTAGCGCGAGACGAAGCTGCCGAAGGTGAGCTGGCAGAAGGTGTGGTGCACGTCGAAGGCGGCGCCGCTTTCCTGTTTGTACTCGTAGCAGCGTTTGAAGATGGCCGCCCAGTAGTCGCTGGCGAACTGCAGCAGGTCGGTGCGCTCGGCTTCTCGGCCCGGCACGCAGGTCTCTAGCCAGTCAGGCATCTCGTAGCCGTACCGTTTCCGGAAGTCCTCCAGGCACAGCGGGCACCGGCAGATCATCTTCGGCGCCAGCAGCGGCTCGTCGAGGATCTCCATCATGAACAACCGCGGCACCCGCTTGCCCGCCTCCAGCAGCGGTAGCACCCGCTCGCGCAGCGACCGGTCGAAGGCCTCGGTGTCGCGGATGCAATCCTCCGGCGGCGCGGAGCGCGAGAAGGAGGGTACCGTGTTGCCGTGAGTGGCCAGTCGCAGGCCCAGCGACTGCACATACCGCTCCCCGGCCTTCCGGATCTGCGCGGCATTGGTCAACGTCGCATCGTGCACGTGCCCGAGCATAATGGTGTTGAACCCGTGCCCGGCCACGTCGTCGATCATCCGCTTCAAATCCGCCTCGTTGACCGTCAGCGCGCCGCCCTCCGGGAACGCCTCGGAGACGATGGGGAAGAAGTGCTCGTTGTCCAGCGGATCGACAATGGCAAAGGTCTGCGACACCGTGCGCATCTCCTTCCCCGCCGCGTCGACCGCCTGCACCTGCAGCGTATATTCGCCGGACGCCAGGTCGCCGGCGGTCCACGCCAGCGGGCCGGCAGCCACTTCCCACTCGTGCAGCACGGCGCCGTGCGGGTCGATGATGCGCGCCTTCAGCGTGTAGGGGATCACCGGTGCAGTCTGCACTAACAGGTTTGCCTTCAGTTCCATGCCGGGCGCGATGGCTGCGAAGCCGTCCGCCAGCTCGACGGAGAAACTGACTTGCGGCGTCACCTGCACGGCGGTCGCGCGGAAATCGAGCAATTGCTCGCCATCCTGCATCGCCAGCGTGACGGTCAACCTCTCCGGCAAGTCCGCGGCATCCGGCATGGGTAGCTCGAAATCGAGGGGCTGCATGTCCACAAGCGACTTCGACTCGGCGCAGAGCAGCGTGTCGCCATCCTTTAGCACGGCGGTGACGATCGCTTCTCCGTCCGAGGTGCCGGTGGCCGTCAGTTTGAGCATGCCGTCAGCCGTCTCCGGCACCGAGAGCGCGGTGAACATGGATTCCGTCTGCCCCTTCGTCAGCCAGCCGCAGCACCGCCGCAGCAGGTCGCCGAAGAAGCGGTCGGTGAAGAACAGCCCCTTCGTCGTCTGCGCCGCCTGCGGGTAGCTGTTGAGGAAGAGCACGCGCCCCTTCCCGCGCCGGCATTCCACCAGCAGCGGCTGCCCCGCCGCCTGCAATAGCACATGGCTGCCCGCCAGCGGTTCGGCCGCGTGCACCGCCTGCACCTTGCCCTGCAGCGGCGGGATGCCGGCAGTGATCCAGTGCTCCTCGCCAACGCTGACCGTCGCATCGACCAGAAGATCCGGCGCAAACGGCAGCGCCACCGGCAGCACGGAACTCAGCGGCTCCCAGGTGCCGATGCGGTTGCCACCCGACACCTCGCCGCCAAGCACGAACAGCCCGCCGCCATGCTCGACAAATGCCACGATGTCCCGCATCTCCTTCGGCGACAGCACCTCCGGATCGAGCCCGGCGAGGATCAGCAGATCGTACGCCTGCAGCCCGAACCACCCCTGCATGTCGCGATCCAACCGCTTCGGCAGCGGGTAGGTGAGCGGAAACTGCGTGCTGCGGAACAGGCTGGTGCGTAGCCGAATGCCGTCCCCCGGCAGCTCCCCCAGCGCCTCCGGAATGCCGTAAAAGCCGTTGTTGGACGGGCGGACGTAGAAGATGTTCATGGCGCGTTCCTCATCAATCGATTGCATTACAAGCATGGCGTTACTCTCCGCATGCGGAAGAATTCAAAAGGTTATTTGACCACCGGTTGCCTCGTGCGGGAGCCACCTCTCCCCCAGCCCCTCCCCTAAGAAGGGAGGGGGACACCGAATGGGTTGTATGAAACGGTTTTCTCTTCGAATAAGGCCTGTTCTGCTAAATTGAACAGGATATCCGGCGGTAAAATACCTGATATGCCAATCTTCGATATGTAAGCCTGCTCCCCTCCCTTCTTAGGGGAGGGGCTGGGGGAGAGGTGGCCCCCGCACGAGGTAACCGGTTGTGAAATAACACTACCGGTCACTAGTCACTAGCCACTAGTCATTTCCAACTCCCCCACTCCACATCCCACACATGCGTGAACTGGTCCTCAATCTTGGTAGAGTCGCGGGTGTAGCAGAACGGCAGCCGCCCTTCCAGCAGCTTTTGCACGTCCGGGTGCTGCGGCGGGCCGTACAGGTAGGCTTCCGTCTCCGGCGTGAGCTTGAGCCACTTGCCGTAGAAGCCGTCGAGGCTGTAAATGCCTTCCTGCACCCAAATTACCTGGAAGAGGCGGGGATACATTTTTTGCCCTTCCTTGTCCTCGACGGTCCACTTCGCGCCGGGCAGGTTCGGCGGTTGGTCGTCGGGGTTGCGCTCCGCCTCTGCCTGTGCGACGATCTCCGGGGCGTTGTGCAGGTCGAGGCAGGAGGCGAGGGTGCCATCCGGCAAGGTGAAGCGCCGCCAGAGATCGGCGTCGAGGAAGCGCCACTTGCCGTCGATGAACACCTCGTTCACGTGGTGGCCGGTGACCGGCTCCTCCATGCTGCGCTGGATAGAGAGCACGCGCGCCGGGTAGCCCGCCAGCCAGCAGAGGGTGGCAAAGAGATCGCTGGTCGCCTCGCATGCCGCCCAGCCGCGGGAGATGGTGTCGAGCGCGTGCACGCGGAACATGTCGGAGACGCCCCGCATGTCATGCTGCAGCGCGTGCGGCGCCGTCTCGCCCACCCATTCCTGCAGCGCGAGCACCCGCTCCAGGTCGCCTTCCACCCGGCGGGTGATGGCATCCGCGAAGAGCCAGCAGAGGCGGGTCTTGTTGTCCGGATTGCAGATCCGGTAGCTCGACCGGCGCCGGACGACCATGTCGAGGAAGGTGGAATCGGTGAATTGCATATTGCCTCCGGAAGCGATTGCAATGTGCCCCGACGGTGGGTTGCCTGCATGATACTCCCCGCTCCGTCGAGAGACAAGACATTTGGCCGGATAATTCATCTGAAACGGTGTAGCCCGGGCAGGTGAGCAAGCGCCGGGGGCGAATTAAACCTGTATTACACGCCGGGCGTGCTGCCGGCGCGATTCACGAGAGGAGTCAAGTTTATGAGTGCAGTGGTCCGATGGTTCACGCTCGTCCTCGGGTGTTTGCTGGCCGGCGCTTGCCTGGCTGACGTCATCCTGGTCGAGAATGGCGCCGCAAAGGCGACGATTGTCGTTGCCAAAGAGGCGCTGGACGCCCCTTACGGCGCCAACAGCGGCGATCAGAAAACGGAGATGGCGCCAAACAAGATCGCCATGGCGGCGCACGACCTGCAGACGTACATCGAGAAGATGTCCGGGGCGAAGCTGCCTATCGTCGGCGACGACACGGCGCCCGCCGGCAACCTGATCCTCGTTGGCCGCAGCGCGCTGACGAAGGAATTCGATGCGAAGATCCCCACCGGGCAGACCCCGTTGCGTGAGGAGGAGGGCTATGCCATCCTCACCCGCGGCAACCGCCTGCTGCTGGCCGGCAACGATGCACCGGTCTACCACGGCACGGAATACGCGACCTACGCCTTCCTGAACAGCCTGGGCGTCCGCTGGTACATGCCCGGCGACTTCGGCGAAGTGGTGCCGAAGAAAGCGACCATCAGCGTCGACCCGAAGAACATCGTCAGCAAGCCGGACTTCAAGCTGCGCAACTGGTGGTGGACGCAATCCGGCGACCAGTATCAGCTGGAATACCGCTGGAAGATCCGCAACGGCGCCAACCCGTCAGGGAATATCATCGCGGTGCCGGGAGACAGTTCCGTCCGCACGGTGCTGCCGCCGCCCTCCGAAGTGAACAACCCGAAATACGCGAAGGTGTTCGGCAAGACCAGCTCCGGTGAAATGCACCCGGCGATGCCGAACCTCAGCAGCCAGGAGTCGGTGGACTACGCCGCCAATGTGGTCAAGGAGTATTTCCGCAACAATCCGGATGCGCCGGGTTACGGCATCGCGCCGGATGATGGCATCCCCGTCGATTTCACCCCGGAGACGATGAAGCGCAACCTGGGCATGGTCGACATCGGCGGCCGGGTCGGCGTGGTCAGCGAATTGAACATCACCGATGAGTGGCTGGACTGGATCCAGCGGGTGGCGGCGGAAGTGCGCAAGGAATTCCCGGATAAATACATCACTACCAACGGGTATGCCAACCGCAACGTGCCGCCTACCGGCATTCAATCGGACCCGAAGATCTGGATCATGTTCGCCGCCATCTGGTCAGATACCATGCACGCCTACGACAACCCGCGCAGCTGGCAGACGCTGCGCCAGGGCAAGATGCTCGAGCAGTGGGCGAAGCAGTATGACAACGTCTGGATGTACAACTACCTCTACTACATGCTGGCCGGCTGCGGCGCGCCCATCCCGCTGGCGCACAAGCACGCGCACGACATGCCGCTCTACAAGAAGTGGGGCGTGGTCGGCTTCTTCGACGAAGGCCGAACAGTCCGTGGTGAGAGCGGCATCTTCCCCACCTACCTGCGCACGCGCATGATGTGGGATACCAAGCTCAACATGCAGAAGGAGATGAACGAGTACTTCACCAACTGGTACGGTCCCGCCGCCGGGCCGGCGATGGCCTTCTGGGAAGATCTGGAGAACACCTTCGAGACCACGCCGTGGCTCGGTCACGAAGACCGCATCCTGCCCTACGTCTACTCGCAGGCGCTGATGGATCGGCTGGAGATCGACATCGCCCAGGCCGAAGCGCTGGCGAAGGGAAATGACATCGTCAGCAAGCGCGTCCTCGCCGACCGTGGCACCCTCGATACGCTGGAAGCCTACATGGCGATGAATCGTGCCGAGTTCGACGGCAACTTCGCCGAAGCGGCGAAACAGGCCCAGCGCATGGTCGACGTGCGCAAGCCCGCCAGCGAGATCAGCCACAGCTACTGGGATCCGCGGCCGGACGGCGATTACTGGGGCTACTACTACTGGGGCGCCGTTTCCCGCCGCAACTACTACCAGCAGGTGGCCGACGCCACCACCGGCAAGACCGGCGACATGATCAAGGTGCTGCCGGAAGCGGCGAAGTGCAAGCTCGATCCGCGCGACGACGGCCGCTACGACCAGTGGTTCACCACCGACCTCAAGGACGCCGACTGGACCACCGTGCAGACCACCGTCCCCTTCTACCGGCAGGTGGCGGGCGGCTGCGATGCAGAGGGGTATCCCTACATGGGCGCCCTCTGGTACCGGATGAGCTTCGATGTGCCGGCATCGGCCAAGGGCAAGAAGGTTAACCTGTACTGCGCGGCCATTGAGCCGGAGTCCTGGGTGTGGGTGAACGGCAAGTATATCGGCCACCGCGAGTGGCATGATCCCTACGAGCGCCCGAACGCGCTGGACATGGACATCAGCAAAGCGCTGGTACCCGGCAAGAAGAACACCATCGCGATCCGCGTGCACACCGGCACCGGCGCCGCCGCTATCTCCGACGGTCTGTGTTCCCGGTTGTTCCTGTACAGCCCGAAGGGGAAGGCGATCTCCGAGCCGTAAGAAGAGTGGCGAGTGACAAGTGGTGAGTGGCGAGTGGGTCTGGTTGGTGGGAAGTCTTCGGAAGCCAGGTAAGGTTTTGCGGAGATATGAACACTGCCCACCCGCTAGCCATTCGCTCTTATTGTATCTCGTCGTATACTCTGGGCTGATGAAGATGAGCCCGTTTCGGTGGTTGAGTAGGCAAGTGAGCCTTTCGAGTCTTTTCACAGCCCCCGCGCCGTATCGAAACCAGCACGCTTACAGGTTAGCCTTGCGTGAACGGGCGCTATTGGTGAGGTGGTTTCGATACGGCAAGCAAGCTGCGGAAAGACTCGGAAGGCTCACGTGCCTACTCAACCACCGGGCCGGGCACTATAGATCTCACCGATATAAGGTTGATTGCTTATCATGAACGAACCTCCCATCCTGATCCTGCTGACGCACGACACGCCGGCTTCCGTCCTCGACGGGGCGCGGGCGCTGTCGCCGTGCGTCGAGTTCATCACCCGCGAAACCCTGGAGCGCGACCCCGCGCTGCTCGAAGAGGTCGAGATCAGCTTCGGCGTGCCGCGGCCGGAGTGGTGGACGCGGATGCGCAAGCTGCGCTGGGTGCAGGCGTCCGGCGCCGGGGCCGACCGCTGGATGGTTCCGGAAGCCGTCGCGCATCCGGCCGTCTTCACCGCTGCGCACATCCACGCGGAGCCCATCGCCGAGCACCTCTTCGCCATGCTGCTGGCCTTCACCCGCAAGCTGCTCCCGGCGGTGCGCCAGCAGGCGGCGCACAAGTGGGCCGGCCTCGGAGAGCCGGAGGTGCTGTCCTGCAAAACGCTCGGTTTGATCGGCGTCGGCGTCATCGGCCGGCGGGCTGCGGAGTTGGGGGCAGCCTTCGGCATGCGCGTGCTGGGCATGCGCCGTTCCGGCGGGCCGGCGCCCCACGTGGAGCGGATGTATATCCCCGAGCAGAAGGCGGAGTTGCTGCCGCAGTGCGACGTGCTGATGCTCACCATCCCACTCACCCCGCGCACCCACTGCTTCCTCGGACCGGAGGAGTTCGCGCTGCTCAAGCCCGGCGCGCTGCTCTTCAACATCGGCCGCGGAAAGACGATCAACACGGACGCACTGCTCGACGCCTTGCACAGCGGCCGCCTGGCCGGCGCCGGCCTGGACGTCACCGACCCCGAGCCGCTGCCGCCCGACCACCCGCTGTGGGAAGCGCCGAACGTCCTCATCACCCCGCACAACTCCGGCTCACACCCCGGGTACGGTGAGCATGCCGGTGAGTATTTCCTCGCCAACCTTCGCCGCTACCTGGCCGGCCAGCCGCTGGAAGGCGTCATCGACAAGGCGGAAGGGTACTGAAATCCATTGACAGCACGCCCCTTCACGCGGCATACTGATCGTGATGATGACGGCCGGACGAATAACTACCTTGCTCCACCTCGCACTGGTCATTGTGCTGGGGTGTTATCTGTGTTCCGCCCTGGCCGCGCATCATGCCTTCTCCCACTCACCGCAAGCAGCGAGCCTCATCTGCGACGCTGATCTCGTCGGTGCGGACGATGTAGTGTTGCCCGTCCCGGCCATCGCCGGATGGCTTTCTCCGTCACCTTCCATCGACAACTTTCCTCCGGCTGACAACCTGTCAGCCCGCATGCTGCCGAATGCCATCTTCCAGCCGCCCGAGCGCGGTTGAAGGCCTGGCATCGTAATCGTGTATCTCAATGCAGCATGAAAGGAAATTGTCCAATGATTTGTCCTGTCTGCGGCGGCCAACTGCGCGCCGTCGATCGTTCCGGCATCGAAATCGATATCTGCCCCCAATGCAAAGGCGTCTGGCTGGATCGCGGGGAGCTGGAGAAGCTCCTGCAGCGTGAAGCGCAAATGGAAGCCGATCCGGCGCCCATGGCTCCGCGCGTCGAGCGGCGTGATGAGCGCCAGTATCACCGTGAGCATGATGATGATGACGAGCATGGTCATGATGACCGGCGTTCCCGCCAATCCAGCGAGCAGGAGTACCGCGGCCAATCCGGGCACAATCCACAACAGCGCCGGCGCGGGTCGTGGTTGGGCGACCTGCTGGGTGGCATCGGCGGCGGCGAGGATTGAGCAGGAAACGGACGCCGGCTACCGTCTGACGGTGGCCGGCGTCCGGCCGTTTACGGCGTCACTACCGTCCCCATCTTCACCACTTCGAAGTCGGAGCCTTTCACCTGTCGCAACGTGCCCAGCTCCTCGTCGTTCCAGCGCGGGTCGGGAGCGCCGCTGACGAACCAGTTGGAGCCGTTGTCGGCGAGAATCAGGCCGTAGGTCTTCATCGCGCGCAAGATCACTTGCACGTTGGCCGGGTAGGGACTGATGTCGAAGCTCGCCTTCAGCCGCACGCGCATGCCCATCGGCGGCAGGTTCGGGTCGGTGAGCGCGCTGGCCCAGTGGCGCGCGGGCGCGACGTAGGCGCGGCGGGTGCGCTGGCAGGTGAAGCGCAGGGCATGCCGGATCGCCTGCCCCTCCACCACCTCGTCATAGCGCACCAACCCGGGGAAGATGGGCAGACCCGCCGCATCCGCCGACGTCCAGCCGGCCGGGCGCAGCGCGTTGGAGTTCAGATCGAAGACAGCCCCCGACCCCGCCTTCCACGACGCCCCGCCGTTCTGCGGATAGGCGGCATACAGCTCGTACAGCTTCCAGTGGTCCTTGTCGATCACCAGCACGTGACGGTCGCCCTCGGAAGCCGCCCCGCCCTCGATAGGCGCGTTCGCCGGGACGGGGTACGGCCCGGGATCGCTCTCGCCGGCGTATTCGAAGCTCACCGGCACCTTCCCCTGCGTACCGGACACCACGTAATACGGGATGCCGATGGGCGCACCGTTCCACACGGTGCCGAAGTCCGGGTGCAGGCCGGTGGTCAGCCCGATGCTCGCGATCAAGTTTGCGGAATTGGGATCGACCGGCAGTCCCGAGATGTCCTGGTTCCACGGATTGTCATCCGGGAAGGGCCGGCGGCCGTGCAGGCTGGCATTCGCCCCGGTATCAGGCGCGGGGGCGGGAGCCGGCGGATTCGCGCTCGAACCGCCGCATGAGCAAGTGGACAGCACGAAAAGTGCGGTGACCAGGGTCAGGAACAGCACACCGTAACGCATGGTTGTTCACCTCCCGGGGGATACCCAATCATTCCCCATCCGGCTGCCTTCTTAACATGCCCACGGCTAAATCATGCCGAATGCTTCCTGGTGGAAGGATGCCATAATCTCGTCCAGCTCTCGCGCCCGCCGCTCGGCCAGCTCGCGGGAGACATCCAGGCTGATGGCGGCCAGGCCCATGTCGCGATAAGCCTGCACGCGGGCGACACCCGCCCGCAGGTCGCGCGAATTCATGGCGAAGACGCGGCACACCCCCACCGCGCCCAGCAGGTCGAGGGCGTCAGCATCGGTGAACAGTCGGGACTCGAAGCTGCGGTCGAGCGGCCCGCCATGGTGGTTCACCACGCACTCCACTACGGCGTCGATCGCCTCTGCCGGGTAATCCCGCGCCGCCAGCCACTCCCACGCCACCTCACCCGAGCGCACCTGGTGCTCAACCCCCGGCTGCACCCACGGAGCGTATGCGCCCCAGTCGTGCAGATAGGCGGCCACCCGCACTACGCCCGCGTCGTAATCGTACCCGTATCCCAGCTTCTCGACCAGGTGCAGCAGCCGCAACGCATGTTGCCGCCCCCACTCCCCACTGTATTCCAGCGTGGCAGCGATCAATTCGTCAGTGACATCGATGGTTTGCATGATGGTCCCTCCCCGGCGCTAAAACTGAACAAAACATGTGGTTTCACGCTCAATTGTTGTAAAAAAACATCGATTTGATAGGTAGGATTTTCTCCCGCTGCGATCGTTCCGCGGGTGGCACGGTCTGCGCAGCAACGGGCAGGATGGGAGTAACGGTTGACATAGCTATATGATACATGCGTTTGTAATCCTGTCAAGAAGGTGGGAGAAATGGGTGCGGTATTTTGGTATACCCGGGTTGGCGGCAGGTTAAACCGGTAAGGGTAGTTCGTAGTCGCGCCGTAAGGCGTGCCCGTTCACGAAATTAGTGCTCGTGAGGAACTAACATGAACACTTCACTTCTTTGTGCCTGACGAGCTATTAATTCATACACTGGGTCACGGGAGGCTGGTGCTGAAGAGGATCGGGCCGGTAGGCTGGTAGGTTAGTGGTCGTAATGGGAAACATAGGACGAATGGGAAAAATGTGTTGGTGCATGCACGAAAGCCTCTCCCATTCTTCCCATTCATTTGACTCATTCACTCCCATGTTTCCCAGTACTACCACCAAGTTTTCTTAGTTCCTTACGAGCTTTAAGATCGTCAACAGGCACGCGTCTGATGACGCTACTACAAACTACGCTTGCTCGTAAATCAAGGCTTACCTTCTTACTCCTACCGAGCCTGCCGCCACCTTTCCGCGTTGCCGTTCCTTCACCTGCGCCATGAAGTCGGCGATGACTTCGTCGCGGCGGGGGTCTTCGAAGCCGTTGTAGGCGAGGTTGATGAAGGGGATGTTGTCGTGGCGCTGGCGGAGGGTGGGGCTGAGGCTGGCGACGACCTGGCCGGGCATGCAGTTGAAGGGGATGGTGCTGACGAGGCCGGCGAGGCCGCGTTCGGCGAAGTCTTCGGCTTTGCCCATGCTGCAGATGGCTTCGCCGCCGAACTCCGGGTTGACGTAGCGCGAGCCCTTGGCGATCACCTCTTCCGAGCCGATATCGTCGTAGCCGACGAGGAAGGGGTGGGTGGCGGCGAAGAGCTCGTGCTCGGCTTTTTCCACCAGGCGGGCGTTGAGCTGCCGGTGCAGCCTGGCGGTCCATTTCTGCCAACTGAAGCCGCTGTCCTTCAGGCGGTTGCCCATGAGCACGCCGCCGATGTAGTTGGCGTAGCTGAAGAACTCGGTCATCGGCGCCAGCCAGGTTTCGCCGCCGAGGGCTTCCAGTTGCTTGAGGATATCCCCGTTGGCCTGGTCGCGCAGGCGCACGTAGAACTCGCCGATGACGCCGATGAGCGGGCGGGCTTCGCGGCGGGTGGGCACGCCGGCGAAGGCTACCTGCGCCTGCGAGAGCAGCTCTTCGAAGAGGGCATATTGCCGGCGATCGGTTCCCGTGAGCACGCCCAGCTTGTGCGAGACCAGGTATTGCCCCTGCGCGGGCAGCAGCTCCAGCAGCTCGTGCAGGTAATGCTGGAAGAGGGCTTCGCTGGTACCGGGCTCGGTTTCATAGGGCCGGATGCGCAGCAGCATCTTCTGCAGCAGGTCGTGGGTGACCAGCGCCTCCCAGACCAGCACGGCAAACATCATGCCGAGTCCGCCGTGCTCGCTGCGGATGCCCAGCGTGGTGATCTCCACGTCCTCATACCCCAGCCGGTCGAAGATGCGGCGCTGCAGGGCGTAATACATGCCGAAGCGGCAGGGGCCGTTGGAATTGCCCTGGAAGAAGGCCTCCCGCCGCGGGTCGAAGTCCGGTTGCTGTAGACGATGGAGCATGTCCTCCGTGGTCATCAGCATGGGCAGGCAGACATCCTCATAAATCTGCTCGCGCGCCAGGCTCAACCCGGGGTCGGGCGAGGGCGGCAGCACGGCGGCGTCGACGCCGTTGGCGCGGAAGCATCCAGCCAGCACGTCGGAGGCGTGATTGGCGAAGGGAATCCACAGCCGGCGGCCGGTCAGGCTCTTGATCTCCGCCTCGGTGGAGCGGATGGTCTCATAGCGCTGGTGCTTGGTCTGCACGGCGGTGTTGAGGAAGGCTTCCAGGCGGGTGATGATGCCGGCTTCCGCGGTGTGCTCGTCGAGCTGCATCACGTAGCACGGCTCGCCCAGTTCGTCCTTGAAGAACGGGTTGCCGAAGGAGTCCGGCCCGCAGGCGAAGTAGGTGATGACGATGGCGCGCAGCCGCACATCGCCGCGGATGAGCCGCGCGGCAGCCAGCTTCTTCTGCACCTGGCGCGAGTAGGTGTTCTTCCAGGTGTCGGAGATGTCGGCGGCGTCCAGCGGCAGGTAATCCTGCGGGATGGCGGGGATGCCCAGGTCCTGGATCTTCTTCGCGATATCCATGTTCACGCGCGGGTCCCACAGCGTATAGGGGCGGCCGACGACCACCACGGCGACGTCGTCGGGTTTGAGGCTGTTCATCACCTCTTCCCCGCGCTTTTGCTGCCAGGCGCGGAAGTCGGCGAGCGTCTGCCGGGCAACCTTCAGCGCGGCCTTCGCCGCCTTGCGTGATTTACCGAGCGATTCCGCCGCTTCGGTCAGCGCATAATCAATATTCAGCCACTCGCCCTTGAAGTGCAGCGTGGGGGCGAGGTGGCGAACGGGACGGTCCTCCAGCCCGATAGCGGCGGCGATCACGTCCGGCGCGGCCTGCAGGTACGGGCAGGTTTGCGACTGACCCAGTTTCTCGTTCGACTGCTCGGTGGAGATCACGCGCGGGGCGAAGATGATATCGACGCCCTTCTCCAGCAGGTTCAGGTAATGCCCATGCGCCACCTTGAAGGGGAAGCAGGGCTCACCGCGCACCACGCGGATGCTGTCCTCGATGCACTTGCGGTCGGTGGGATCGGAGATGACCACCTCATACCCCAGCTCGCCGAAAAAGGCGCGATAGAGCGGATAGTATTCCGATGTCATCAGCCCACGCGGGACGCCGATGCGCAGCGCGCCGACCGGGGCGGGTTTGTCATACGCCGCCAGCATCTTCTCCTCGCGCTCGGCGAAAAGGTCGGGCAGATTGGCGCCCAGTTTCTTTTTCTGGTCCCCGCTGAACTTCTCGCAACGGTCGCCATAGAAATAGGTGGGGCCGTCCTCGATGTTGAAGCGGTTGACCTCGCAGCGGTTGCTGCAGCCCGTGCATTCCCACGAGGACATTTTATACTTCATGCCGGCGATGACCGCGAAGCCGCGGAAGGTATTCGTCTCCGGGTTGGCGAGATACGCCAGCCGCGCGGCGCCGATGGGGCCGGTGAGGTGCGGGGTGTCCGGCACCAGGATGGGCTGGTCGAGCAGCGTCTCGAATGACGCCACCATGCCCTTGTTCAGCGCCACGGCGCCCTGGAAGGCGACCTTTTTGCCGATGCGGCGGCCGGACACGGTTTTATCCAGGTAATTCTTCGCGCTGGCGCGGCAGACGGCGGCGAGCAGGTCGGAGGCGGGGACGTTGTTGGCCTGGTAGAGGGAGACGGCCGCCTCCGCGAAGACCGTGCAGGTGCCGTCGAGGATGGGCAGGCGCTTGCCGGTGAGGGTGAGGTCGCCGAAGTCTTCCAGCGCGACGCCCAATTGCTCGGCCTGTTTTTCCAGAAACGCGCCGGTGCCGGCGGCGCACGCCTTGTTCATCTCGAAATCGACGATCACGCCGCCGTCCATGCTGATGTATTTGCTGTCCTGGCCGCCGATCTCCAGCACGGTGTCGATCTCATCGTCGAAGGCGAGGACGCCGCTGGCCTGGGCGACGATCTCGTTGTAAATGAAATCGGCGCCGATGAAATTGCCGGTCAGGTAGCGCCCGCTGCCGGTGGTGGCGGCGACAATGCGGTCGATGGTGATGCCTTTGTCGGTGAGCTGGCGGTGGAGCTGGCCCACCACGTCCTGCACCGCGATTAACGGATCGCCGCCGGTCTTCCGGTAGTGGCTGGCGAGCGTGACGAACTTGCCGTCGAGCTGGGTGACGATGGCGCCCTTGGTGCTGACGGAGCCGATGTCGATACCGAGGCCGGCGAGCGCGACGTGCCGCGGGATCGGCGCCGCTGCCGCTTCGGCTTTGGCGGTCGCCGGCGCTGATTTGAGCGCGATGGACGGGTAGAAGCTGTATTCGAAGGGCTGGGCAAGGTGCAGGTCGATCTGCAGCAGGATCTCGTCGAGATCAATCCGGCGCTCGGCGCGCAATGCGGCGCCGATGGCGCCCATCTCCCGGTTATACGCCGGCACCCACAGGCGGTCGCCCAGGTTGAGGAGCTGGGAGAGGAAGTGGATCACCGCGCGATTCTCGGAGACGCCGCCGACGAAGATAATCTGATCCTCCAGCGGGCGGCCTTTCACGATGGCGGTGGCGAAATTGTAGGCGACGGCCAGGTTGATGCCGGCGGCCAGCCGGTCGCGCGAGATGCCGATTTGCCGCTTATGGATCAAGTCCGTTTCGCCGAATACCGCGCAACGGCTGGCGAGACTGACCGGGGAATCGGCGGCGAGGGATTCCTCGATAAAGTGGTCGAAATCGGTGAAGTTGAGCCGCGCCAGCGCCATGCTCTCGATGAAGGAACCGGTGCCGGCCGCGCAGCGGCTGCTGGGCATCGATTCGATGATCTCCAGCCGCTCCGTTTTCGGGTTGTGCCGCAGCGAGAAGTAGCAGGAGTAGACGTGCCCGATCTCCAGGATGGTGCGGACATCCGGGTAGAGCATGCTCGCCGCTGCCGCCAGCGCGGTGGATTCCTGCACGGATTCGATCCCCAGCAGCCTGGCGACGTTTTTCGCCCCCGTGCCGGTAAACGCCCCCCGGTAGGCATGGTGCAAACCGCGTTCGCGGATGTCCTCGAAGACTTCCCTGACGGTTTGCAGCAGTCGTCCTTGCGTGTAGCGAATCGGCAGCCGAATGATCTCGTCGTCGTTGACGATGACTGATTTGATGGTGGCGGAACCGATATCGATACCCAATCGACACGGCGTCCGATTCGAGCCAGAAATGGCCATTGTCCCCTTCCCCTCCGGTGGTGTCCTCCGTTGTACGAATTCAACGCTTCCATCGTTGATTCCTCTTCAGGAATGTGCGATGTGGCTGTCACATTGTCGGAGGGACGATTCACGCCAGGTCTAACTATTGCGCGCCGAATAGAATTCGGGGCTGCGGGGCCGTATGGCCAAGCGTCCCTCTGCAGGGACGCGATGTTGAGGATTTGCGGATTTTGGGAAAGTTGGATATATTGCATCCAGATTGACGATTCGCCGTTGAGGAGAGGAACGTGAGCTTACCCGTCATGGCCGAAACACCGCCAGCCGTCCGGCGCGATCCGATGCCTGGCTGGCTGGCGCTCGCCTTCGGGGCGGTGGTGCTGCTGGGCGGGGGGCTGCTGCTGCTGACGCCGCTGCCGGTGCTGCTGGGATCGTATATCCCGGACGATGCCTTTTATTATTTCCAGACGGCGCGCAACCTGGCGGTCCACGGGTTCTCCAGCTTCGACGGCATTCACTTCACGAACGGGTATCAACCGCTGTGGTTTTTGATTTGTGTGCCGTTTTTCAAGCTGTTCCCGCACGGCGGCGACGTGCCGGTGCGGCTGCTGCTGGCGTTGCAGGTCATGCTGGCGACCATCTCGACCATGCTGGTGGTGCGGCTTTTCGCGCGGCAGGCGGGGCTGGCGCCGGCGGCGCTGGCGGGAGCGGCGTGGGTCTTCATCTTCCAACGGATCATGCTCAATGGACTGGAGACGTCGCTGCTGGCGCTGTGCTACGTGCTGCTGCTGGATCAATATCTGGCGGCAACGCGGGAAGACAGAATTACGCCCGGCCGGTATTTGCTGCTCGGGCTGTTGCTGGCGCTCACCTTTCTGGCACGCACGGACAGCGGGTTTTTAGTGCTGGCGCTGTCGCTGGCGCTGCTGATACGCGTGCTGGCGAAACGGCAGGAGCGGAACGGCTTCCTGCTGTTCGTGCTGCCGCTGTTCCTTTTTGCCGGCGGGTATCTGGCGTCCAACCTGGCGGCGACCGGGCACCTGATGCCGGTCAGCGGCGCGGTGAAGCAGTGGTATTCCGCGCAGGCGCGCGGGCAGGCGGTCACCTCCGCCTGCTGCCCGTTGCAGGTGCAGCTCAGCAACCTGGTCTGGCCGCTGGCGTATAAGAAGGGGCTGGTCATCCTGGCCGGCGTCACGCTGCCGTGGCTGCTGCTCATGCTGTCCTGGCTGCCCGCGCTGCGCGCTGCGCTGGCTCCGGTGCGGCGGCTGTGGCCGTTCTTCCTGGCCGCCACCGCCGCGTATCTCTTCTACGCCACGGCATTTTACGGGCCATACAGCCGCACGAGCTGGTATTATCTCCCGCAGGTGCTGCTGGCGCTACTCAGCATGGCGATGCTGTTACAACTGCTGATCAACCGCTGGGTGCAGCGAGCACACGTAGGGGTGCTGCGAGCACACGTAGGGGTGCTGCGAGCACACGTAGGGGTGCTGCGAGCACACACGGGGGTTCAGCGGGCACCCGCTGTCGCGGTGGTGCTGGCCGTGTTATGCATCCTCGGCATCGGCGGCTTCACCGGCCTGAGTGGGTGGCGGAAGATGCACGCCGCGCCGCAGGGGTGGAATTATGCGCTGTACCTGACCGCGCAGTGGGCGCGCCACGGCTTGCCGCCCGGCGCAACAGCCGGTTCCAGCAGCGCGGGCATCCTCGGTTATTATGCAGAGCATCCGGTGGTCAACACCGACGGACTGGTCAACGATTACGCATTCTTCGAGCAATACCTGCAGACCGGGCGGGTGAAGGAATATTGCCGCAAGTGGGATTATTTCATCGGCGGCGAATTCTCACCGGGCGAGGGACTGCGATCATTCCCGGGCAGCCAGGCGGTGGCGCTACCCGCGGAGGTGACCGGCGTGCCGTTCCAGGTCGACGACTCATCACAGCAGGCACATATACTGGTGCTGCGCATGCAGCCGGGAGCCGATCATGAATAACGGCATCATCTTCTCACTCTTTCTGCTGCTTGCCGCCCCGTTGTGGAGCGCACCGACCCTGTCGCTGGTCAGCGTCAACGCACGTGGGGAAGCGGGGAACGGCTTCAGCCGCGCGCCGGCGTTGAGCGGCGACGGGCGTTTTCTCGCCTTCATGTCCGACGCGACGAACCTGGTCGACGGCGACGAGAACGGCAAGTCGGACATCTTCCTCTGCGACCGGACGGCGGGCACGCTCACCCGTGTGAGCACCGGCCTGAACGGTGAGGAGGCGAACGGGAACAGCTCCGCCCCCGCCATCAGCGGCGACGGGCGCTTTATCGCCTTTCTCTCCGAGGCAAGCAACCTGGCGCCGGACGACACCAACAAGGCCGCCGACATTTTTATCTACGATCGGCAGACGGGCACGACAGCACGCGCCAGTGTGAGCAGCGGCGGCGCGCAGGCCAACGCTGCCAGCAGCCCGCCGGTGATCAGCGCGGACGGGCGCTTCGTGGCGTTCCGCTCCGAGGCGAGCAACCTGGCGCGCAACGATGGCAACGGCTTCGCGGACATCTTCCGCCATGACTGCCGGACGGGCGAAACCATTCGCGTGAGCGTGAATGGGAAAGGCGAGGAGGCGGACGGACCCAGCGACGGGGCGCCCTCCATCAGCGGCGACGGGCGGTACGTGGCCTTCGCATCGCGGGCGACGAACCTGTCGCCGGACGACGGCAACGGCATGACGCAGGACATCTTCCTGCGCGACTGCGACGCCGGCAGCATGACGTGCATCAGCCGGCCGACCGGCGGGAAGAGCATCAACGGCGAGAGCATCAGCCCATGCATCAGCGCGGACGGGCGGGCGGTCGCCTTCATCTCCTTTGCCGAAAACCTGCTGCCCGGTGACGCCAACCATGCGGCGGATATTTATCTGTATGACCGGACGGCGGGCAAGCTCGCGCGGATCAGCGCCGGCAACGACGCCAGCCTGGCGGTGAGCCTCAGCGCGGATGGACGCACGGCCGCTTTCCTCTCTCATGCCACCGACCTTGCCCCGGGGGATAAGAACGACTTCCCTGACATCTTCCTGCTCGACCTGGCTGCGAAGACCACCACGCGCGTCAACGTCGGCCCGCAAGGCGCGGAGGCGGATGATGACAGCTCCGCGCCGGTCATCAGCGGCGACGGCTTCACGGTAGCCTTTGTTTCCTGGAGCAGCGTGTTGATGCCGGGGGAGCGGTTTTCGAAGGGGGATGTGTTCGTATTTGATCAGGGAACGCCGGGGCGATGGGAAGAAGGACATGCAAAATGAAAAGGGCCGTCGATGACGCATCGGCGACCCTATCGTCTATCAGCCATTTCCTTTTCCTTTCTCAATGCCACCAGCGGAAGATTCCTGCCAGATCAAGCACATGGTAGAGCACCAGCAGGCCCATGACCACCAGGTAGCCGCGGAGCATGAGCAGCGAGATGCGCACGCTGGTCGTCATCGGCATGGGGCCGAGGGTATCGGCGTCGCGTTTCTCCTCCTTCACATCATCCAACGGATGGATCACATAAAAGAGCCGATCGTCTTTGACATTGTGCATGAACGCCATGTTCGTAACCTCCTTCTTCAGATTGTCCCCTACGCGTGGGGGAAGAGATTCGGCGCGATGACTTGCGTCGCGAGAATCAACGACAGCGCAAACAGGACGATAATGATCGTCCAGTTGATCACATTGTTCCAGGGCTTGTTGACGAATTCGTCGCCCAGCAGCTCCCGATCATTCAGCAGCAATTGCAGGAAGATTATGGCCGAGGGCAGCATGATCCCCGCCAGCACCTGCACGCTGAGGATGATCAACTGCAGCGGCGCGTGCGGGATCAATACGATCCCCGCCGCGGCCAGCACCGCCAGCATATATACCGCATAGAAGCCCGGCGCTTCCTTAACACTCAGTTCCAGACTGGACGGCCAGCCCTTCACCTCGCCGTAGGCCCACGCGCTGGACAGCGAGATCGTCGTGGTGCCGAGGATGGCCGCATTGACCATCAACAACAGCAGTCCGTTGCGCACAATGGGACCGAAGGTCTTCCCCAGGAAGGACGCCATCTGCGCCGGGTCCGTGTAGCTGTGCCATCCGTATAGGCTGCCATATTTCCAGCCGACCAGCATCATGCAGCCGGCGACCAGAATCACCACCAGCGCGCCGATGAAGGTATCCAGCCGCTCCCATTTCAGGTCGGAGAAACGCAGCCGCTTATCCGCCACACAGCTCTGCTGGAAGAAGAGCTGCCACGGGGCGATGGTCGTCCCGACGATGGCGATTACCAGGAAGATGTAGTCCGAGGTAATGCCCCCGGCCGGCATCTGCGGCACCAGCGCGCCGCGGGCGACGGTGCCCAGCGACGGCCCAAGGTAGAGCGCGTAGGCCAGCCAGGCCAGATCGAGCGCGCACAGGAAAATGGTCACGCGCTCCCAGCGGCGGTAACTGGCGGTGACCACCAGCAGAATCAACCCGGCGGCGGCCGCCGGCACGGCGATGTAGGGAGAGATGCCCAACATCGACATGGCCAGATTGATGGCGGCGAATTCCGTCACCATGGTAAGGAAATTCACCACCTGCAGATCGATCAGAGAAAAGACACCCCACCACTTGCCGAACCGTTTGTAAATCATCGCGGCGTGACCCTGTCCGGTGGCGATACCCAGCCGCACCACCATCTCCTGCACAAAATAGGTAACGGGCAGCAACAGCAGGATCAGCCAGAGCAGCCGGGTGCCGTAGACGGCGCCGGCCTGGGTGTAGGACGAGACCGCGCCGGCGTCGTTGTCAGCCACCATCACGATCAAGCCCGGGCCCATGACCATCAGGAACGTCAGGAGTCGGCGCGCCCACGGCGAATGCACGACGCGCGCCTGGACGGGCATGTTGAGCTCCATTGCTTTCTTCATTATCCACCTCCTCTCTCGTTGGAGATCGGACAGGCAGGCGGATGAGAAGGCGCGGCGAAGCCCTGGCATGGGTGGTGCCGGTTTCCGGTGATGAGGACTCGATCAGCGGTGTGTTGCGCTGCTCGGGGTCATCGTGGTGTTCCGCACCCGGCGTCCAACCATCCCCTGCTGTCCTATGCAATTATGCGATCGACGTTCGGGTTCTGGACTACCGTCCATGCGAAACCACCACCTTTCGTCCCCGTTGATTGGGGTGACGCCACCCCGGGGAGGTTGGCGAGAAGTGACCGGACAGGATTGCTCGGCTCTGCTCACCCGCAGCAGTATATTCCCTGATCGGTATGAAGTTAAAGTCGTTGCTGCCGAAAAATGCGACGAGAAATGAAAAAATGTCGCATTCCATTCGTGACTTGCTGTGCCGAACAAGGAAGACATACGCAGGCGGGGGGATATGTGCAGGCGGGACCCCGATAGATCGGGGCAGGCTGCCTGCGCTCCAGTCAACTCGGGATTTTGACGGCGTCTTCGCACACGGTGCCGTGGATGATGCCGGCGACGCTGGCCTGGCGTCCGATGATACAGCCCTTGATGTGACTGCGTGGCTGCACGTGGGTTTGCCGCCAGAGGATGCTGTCCTCGACCAGCGCTTCTTCGCCGATAAACACCTCATCGCCCAGCACGACCATGGGGCCGACGGTGGCGCCGGTTTCCACCTGCACGCCGTCGCCGAGCAGGACCGGCGGGCGCAGGAAGGCATCGTCGGCCAGCGTGACATCCTCCCCCACCCAGATCAGCGGATAGACTTCCCGGTAGCCGAGCGGCACGGCCACCCGTCTCTGCAGGATGTCGCGATGCGCCTGCAGGTAATCGCCGGGGGTGCCGAGGTCGGTCCAGTAGCACGGCTCGTGATAACCGACCAGGTGCACGCCGTCCCGCAGCAGGCGCGGGAAGACATCGCGCTCCACCGAATGAGGCCCGTCCGGAAACCGGTCGAACATGTCGGGTTGGAAGAGATAAATCCCCGCGTTGATATTGCGGCTGCGCGCCAGCTCGCGCGGGGGCTTTTCCACGAAGGAGAGGATACGGCCTGTGCCGTTGGTCTCGATGACGCCGTATTGACTGGGGTCCTCCACTTCCTTCAGCGCGATGGTGACGCTGGCGCCCGCGTGCCGATGCGCCTCCAGCATGGCGGGCAGGCGCAGGTCGGTGAAGATGTCGCCGTTGAAGATGAAGCAGCTCGACGACGACCGCAGGTGCTGCTGGCAATTTTTGATCGCGCCGCCGGTGCCCAGTGGGCTTTCTTCCACCGCAAAAGAGATGTCGACCCCCAGACCGGCATGGCGGAAGTGATCGATGAACTGCTCGGCGCTGTAATGCAGGCTCATAATGACGTGGTCGATCTCATGGTCGCGCAGCCAGATGACCGAGCGCTCGAGGAACGGGACGTTGGCGAGCGGGATGAGCGGCTTGGGCACGGTTTTCGTCAATGGCAACAGTCGAGTGCCAAAACCACCCACCAGCAGTATCGCGTCCATGAGCTCTCCTTGCAGTCACCCGGTGTCCGGGGTATCTGAATAATTTCATTATTGCCAGACCTTCCGGAGTGACCGTGTTCAGCTTCGGGACAAAGCGTGAAAGCGCGGCGTGCATGCGGTTTTTCGAGGACAAGACGAATGAGACGGCCATTCATTTTGATACAGGAAACGGGGGAGGGAATTTGCCGTTTTCGGGGAACACTACCAAATATCCGCCCATTGCCGGCGGAGAGGAATGCTGCAAAGGAGTCACGCCATGCGTCCCGCCTGGGTTGAAGTCGATCTGTCCGCCATTCGGGAAAATCTCCGCGCGATCAAAGCCTGCGTCGGTGACGACACCGGCGTGCTGGCGGTGGTGAAGGCCGACGCGTACGGGCACGGCCTGGCGCCGGTGGCGCAAGCCGCGCTGGAGGGCGGCGCGCAGATGCTGGGGGTGGCCATCCCCGAGGAGGTGAGCTCGCTGCGCGAGGCGGGCATCACCGCGCCGGCGCTCATCCTGGGCTGCACGCTGCCGCACCAGGCGGACCAGATCGTGGCGATGGGAGCATCGGCGGTGGTCAGCTACCCGGAGGCGGCGCAGGCGCTGGCGGTGGCGGCGTGCGCGCAACGCATCCGCGCGCGGGTGCACGTGAAGGTGAACACCGGCATGGGCCGCGTGGGGGTGCGCTGGCACGAGGCAGCCGATTTCATCCGCAGCGTGGCGCAGTTGCCGAACCTGGAGCTAGAAGGGGTGATGACCCACTTCGCCACCGCGGATTACGAAGACCACACCTCGCTGTATACGCAGCTCGAGCGCTTCAACGACGTGCTGGCACAGGTAGACGCCGCCGGCGTGCGCTTCCGCTTCCGCCATGCCGCCAGCAGCGCGGCCGTCACTTTCTTCAAAGAAACGCACTTCAACCTGGTGCGCCCCGGCTTGATTATTTACGGTGTGACGCCGGTGCCGATGGCCGCCGACGTGCCGGAGGAGACCGGGTACCCGGGCATCCACCCGATGACCAAGCGCGCGGATTACGCCCGCCAGCGCACCGAAGAGACGCGCGACCGCTATGTGCCCATCACGCTGCGGCCGGCGCTGTCGCTGAAGGCGCGCGTGGTGCAGGTGAACCACCTGCCGGCGGGTGACGCGGTGGGTTATGGCCTGACCTATCGCACGAAACGCGACTCCGTCTTCGCGCTGCTGCCGCTGGGGTATGCCGACGGCGTCTCCCGCGCACTCTCCAACCGCGGCTATGTCATCATCCACGGCCGGCGCGCCCCCATTGCCGGCCGCGTGAGCATGGATCAGACCATCATCGACGTGACCGATATCCCCGGTGTGGCGGTGGGAGACACCGCGGTGCTCATCGGCGAGCAGGACGGCGAGCGTATCACCGCGTGGGAAGTGGGGCTGGCGATGGGGAGCATCGCCTATGAAGTGCTGACCAGTTTGAGCGTGCGGCTGCCGAGGGTGTATTTGCCGTAGGCTGAACCTTGATTCGCTTGATTCAAGGATTCCTTGATTTGAAGGCTGCGACCAGAGGAAGGGACCCCATGCGGAAAACGCTGTTCTTCCTGGTGATTGCGCTGGCGCTGGCCGGCGTGGTGGTGCTGTTAGCGGTGAGAAAGACGGCGAAGGAGGCACCACGGCCGGTGATGACGGCGGATGCCAGCCGGGCGGCTGCGGCGACAAACGGCTTCGGGTTTCGCCTGCTGGCGGAGATGCAGGAGGAGCGCAAAGGCGAGAATGTCTTCTTTTCCCCCATGAGCCTCTCCATGGCGCTGTCGATGACCTACAACGGCGCGGGGGGAGCGACGAAGACCGGCATGGCGAAGGCGCTGGGTGTGCAGGGAGTGGCGTTTGACCAGTTGAACGCCGGTCAGCAAATCGTCTTCGATTTTACTCAAAAATTCGAACCGGGAATCACTACCGGGATCGCCAACGCGCTGTGGGTAAAGAAAGGCTCGCGGCTGCAGCCGGAGTTCATAAAGCAAAACCGACAATCTTACCATGCGCAGGTGACGGCGCTGAACCTGGCCAACCCGCGCAGCGCCCGCACCATCAACCGCTGGGTGGAGCGCGAAACGAAGGGGAAGATTGCAGAACTGGTGCAACCGGGCGATTTCAACAAAGATAGCGGGCTGGTGCTGACCAATGCGGTGTATTTCGATGGCCTGTGGAATACGCCCTTCGAGAGATCATTGACTGAAGACGGCCCCTTCACACTGGAGGACGGCACCACCAAGCAGGTGCCGATGATGACGCGGACGGCTTATCTCAACTATTTCGACGGCGACGGCTTTCGCGCACTTCGCCTGCCATACGGCGGCGGGGCAAAGAGCATGTATATCCTGCTGCCCGATCCAAAGCGGCGGCTGGCTGATCTCATTTCAAAGCTAACGGCGAAGAATTGGGATACCTGGATGGGACAACTCAAGGAAGAGCGTGTGACCGTCTTTCTGCCACGCTTCAAGGCGAACTACGAGAGTGAGATAAACAAGCCGCTCATCGCACTCGGCATGGGCGATGCATTTTCTGATCATGCGGACTTCTCCGGCATCGACGGTCAGAAGGATAACCTGTATATCTCCCTGGTTCGACACAAGGCGGTGCTGGAGGTGAACGAAGAGGGCACGAGAGCAGTCGCCGCCACCTCCTTTCATGGTGAACCAATGGCAACTCAATTGGCTCACCCTAAGGAGCCCATCATTTTCCGCGTCGATCACCCGTTCCTGTGTGCCATCCGCGATGAAGAGAGCGGGGCGCTGCTGTTTCTGGGGGCGATTGAGAAGCCGGAGTAGGGCTGTCTGAACTGGGATTTGTCGGATTCTAGGATTGCCATGATTTCACTTCGCCTAGTTCGTAGAGCTTGTCTATGGAACGACGCAACGCGATCACGGATTCCGTTCCACTACACGGTTTTTAAATGCGGAAACAGCGCGCCACGGCGGGCGCGCGCTACGGATGATCCTCCAATCCGACGAATCTCGTTCAGACAATCTCGGGAACATTTCATCCGCCGATTCCGTCTTACCTCACAGAAACCCCCGAGATAGGAGAAAGTGATGAAGAAAGCATGGTTCCTGATGGCGCTGCTGGCGCTGGTATGCGGCGGATTGCTGACCGGGTTGAAGTGTGCACGCGGTGCGGACCGCCCGGATGCGGCGACAGCAGCACACCCGGTCGACGTAAGGGGCACCGCGGCGGCGGCGAATGGGTTCGGGTTCCGGCTGCTGGCGGAGTTGCGCCAAGGGGAGTCGGGCAACGTGTTCATCTCGCCCACCAGCCTGTCGATGGCGCTGTCGATGACCTACAATGGCGCCGCGGGCACGACGCAGGCGGGGATGGCGGAGGCGCTGGGCGTGCAGGCGATGAGCCTGCAGGCGTTGAACGAGGGGCAGCGCGCGCTGCTCGCTTCGCTACCGGGCGCCGATCCGAAAGTCAAGCTCACCATCGCCAACGCGCTGTGGGCGCAGCAAGGCACCCACTTCCAGGCGGATTTTCTGGCGCGGAACAACGAGTATTACCAGGCGCCGGTGACCGTCACCGATGTCACCGGCGACGCGGGCGTGCAGCAGATCAACGCCTGGGTGAACAACGCCACCAACGGCAAAATCACCGATCTGCTGAAGCACGGCGATCTCGATGCGCTGACCCGGCTGGTGCTGACCAACGCGGTGTATTTCAAAGGCACGTGGACGACTGAGTTCGACAAGGCGCAGACGCAGGACGCCCCGTTCCGGCTGGCCGACGGCAAGTCGAAGCAGGTGCCGATGATGAACCTCAAGGGCAAGTTCCAGTACCTGGAGAACGACGAGGTGCAGGGTGTTCGCCTGCCGTATGGCAAAGGCCGCATGGCGATGTACCTGCTGCTGCCGAAAGTTCAGAAGCACCCGGTAGACCAGATCGCGCTGTTCAGCATGGCGAACTGGACGAAGTGGCTGCCGGCATTCCGCGAGACCGAAGTGCGCGTGTTCCTGCCGCGCTTCAAAGCGAGCTTCGATAAGGAACTCAGCAAGCCGCTCTCCGCGCTGGGGATGGCGGACGCCTTCAACGAGGGCAAGGCCGACTTCACCGGGATGACGGGGGGCAAAGACCTGTATATCAAGCTGGTGCGCCACAAGGCCGTGCTGGAGGTGAACGAGGAAGGCGCCGAAGCCGCCGCCGCCACCGGCGTGGTGATGGACACGAAGAGCGTCACACGCGAAACCATCTTCCGCGCCGACCAGCCCTTCCTCTGCGCCATCCGAGATGACGAGACGGGCGCATTGGTCTTTCTGGGGATGATCAATAATCCGGAGTAGAGCCGATACTTCCGATCGACCATTCTCGTCAAGGCCGGGCTCCGTCCCGGCCTTGCTCACATCAACCCGAGCAGTTCCGGATCACCATTGCCGGGACGGAGCCCGGCCGCGACGATGGCGATCAATCCACGATCAGAAAATCGCCCTGGTCCACCGATAGCCTGACAGCCGGACCATTCGCCGTTTGGATCATCTTGCAAGCGCCGTGCTGAAGGCTCACTATACGCCTGGCGTTCGGCAGGAACGGGAAGGTGACGGTGAGATCCTTCACCGGGTGATTCCGGAAGTTGATCAGCGTCACGACGGGGCCTTTGGGGCCGTCCTGCAATGTGGCTTCCACCAGGGGGTCGGAGGTGACGACCGGGCGCGTGACGCCGGCCGACTCCGCCCACCCGGCGATGAGACTGCGGATGGCCGGCGGGAAGCCCTCCGCCAGCACGGCGGGATATTCTTTGCGGTTGGTCATTGCCGGGCGCGCGTAGGCCAAGCCGAGCAGCCCCCCGCAGGCGATCGCCCGGCCTTTGCCCACCTTCCGCTCGAGACAGGCGGGCGTGCCGTCGGCATAGGTCGCGATCACCCGCGCATCTTCCACCGGCTGGAATGCATGCTTATAGCACAGGACGGGCAGCGAGACCCCTTCCGGCCCGGTAAAGGTGATGGTATCCAACGGCGCCGTTTCGAGGAGTCGGTCCAGGTAGACCGTGCGCACCGGGCGCTCCAGGCGGTCGCCGGCAAGGCCATACAGGCGTGACATGGCGGGGATGGGCTCCCGGTATTCATCCACCAGGCCGCAGCCTCCGTCGCCGACCAGTGTCCCGCCGTGTTCTACCCACTGCGCCAGCGGTGTGACGGCGGTCGACAGCAGCTCATGCCCCACCAGGTACAGCACCTTATACTTCGCAAGCATGCCGGCGGCGATATCCTCGTCGGTGATGACATCCACCGGCACCTGGGCATGGCGCAGCGCCAGCCACAAAGCTTTCCGCTCGGTGGCGTCGCTATTCAGGTCGGCGTAATACAGGTTGTATGCGTGCGGGCCGTTCACATCACTGGGGTAAGCCGGATCGGATTCCAGGTTCTCCGTATCCCAGATATCGTTGGCCTTCGACAGGCAGATCGCCACTTCCGCCGGACGCATGCGCGCGCGGTAGAGCCGTTCGTCAATTTTGCCGACCGCGCCGGTGATGCGGCGGATCGCCGGGTAGGTATACCGGCTCTGGTCAAAATCGACGTGATCGTAGCCCGCCACTCCCTGGTGGTAGATCGCGAAGTGATCGATGACTTTTGCCCCGTGCCCCAGCGCGAAGTAATTCATGCGCAGGAAATGATCGGCGCTGAGCCGTGGGTCCTTCAGCCGCTGCTCGGGGATGACGTAGAAGCAAGGATCGCTGCCGTGGTAGTCCGCCGCATGCCGTTGCGCCGCCAGCAGCAGGCCGTATGCCTGCGGCGTGCCGTCCTGGCCGCCCCACCACCAGTCCTCCGACCAGGGCATGGTCAGACCGCCGTCGCGGATCATGTCGATGAACTTGCGCACGTCCGGCCAGGCGTTGTAGCCGGGGGTGTAGTTGATGCCGGTGAGTGTGCCGGGCGGAAAAACATCGGCCACCTTCCGGGTATACCGCGCGTTTTCTTCGGTCCACAGCCGGTAGCGGTAATCCGCGGCTTCGTACAGCAGCTTCGGTTTCTCGACCGGATGCCGACCATTGAGGTGGACCAGGCGCCAGCGGTCGTTTTCGGGCAACTGTCGGGCTTCGGCTTCCTGTGCCGGCAGGATGAAATCCAGCGGATCGCACCCTTTGTCCCGCAGATAGGCAACGAATAGGCGGTCCTGCTCCTCGACCGGCCGATGCGTGACCACCACATCGGCTTCATCACCGAGGCTCACCGCGCGCACGTAGTCCCAGACGCCGGCATCTTTCAGCTCCTTCGCCCGCGTCTCCAGCAGGCGCAGGAATTCATCCGGCGTCCTAGCGTCGTGGTGCACGCTGAAGTGCACCATCTTCGCTCGCACCGGCTCGATACCGAGCTTGCGGATGGCCGCGATGTCCTTCGTATTCTGCGCATAGTGGGTCAGGTTGTTGTAGCCTAATGCGGTGATAATTTCCGTCTGCAGCCGCTCGTACCGACTGGGGGCAAGGAAGGCGGGCATCTGGTGGTCGCCGCCGGCAATGTTTTGATAGGAGACGAACCATATGTACCGGGATGGCCTCGGTGTTGGGCCGCCGGCCTTGATCCAGCGCAATTGCTGCTCCGCTGCCTCTTCGAAGGTATATATCCGCTTGCCGGGCGAGGCATCCGGCATCAGCAGGCCCAGCGTCGGCAGGTCCGGCTTCCCGTTGAGCCAGGTGAGAAAGCCCATCATGCTCGGGTGCTTATCCGAGACCGTGAAGGCGCGCACCGGGGATTTGCCGGTTCCCCGCGCCAGCTCGACGCGAAGGTTGAGCGTGTTGCTCTCCGGATCGGTCATCGCGCCGATGAGCACCGGCCGTAGATCGGCGTTTGTGGTGATACGCCGGGGCATGTGTGGGCTGATGTCAACCCAGTCGCCGGCTTCTCCCGGTTGAAGCCACCGATCTTTCGGCAGGATATCGGCCTGCTCGCTGCCGCGGGCGACATAGAGCGTGTCGCCGACTGGGTTCTGGTCGACGGTATTGAAGTATACCCGCACGCACAGTGCGCCTGCCGTTCCCTTCGGATTCGTCACGCGCAAATACCAGGTGCCGCGGGGCAGCATCTCGCGGGCGGCGTGCGCGCACAAACTGAGTGCCAGGATGAGCAAGCACACGGCGTGAATGCACGAAGCTTGAGGGAGCGATCTCGACATTATTGTTCTCCCAGGTGGCGTAACGACTTATATGGCTAGATTATCACAGATCATATAAATTTCGCCTTGATGCGCTCCACCGCCTCCTTGATGCGGGCTTCGGGGTCGGCGCCCTGGATGGTCAGCGAGAAGCGGAGATAGCCTTCGCCCTGCTGGCCGTAGGCGGCGCCGGGGGTGGCGAGGATGCCGCAGTCTTTCAGCAGTTTGGCGGCGCAGTCGGCGGCGGACAGGCCGTGCGGGGTTTTGGCCCAAACGTAGAAGGAGGCACGGGGCTTGTCCACGACCCAGCCGACGGAGGCCAGGCCATCCGCCAGCAGGTCGCGGCGGCGGCGGTACATGGCGCGCAGGCCGTGCAGGTAGGCGGTGGTGTCGGTCCGCAGCGCGACGGTGCAGGCTTCTTCGGTTGCGAGGAAGGCGTTGGAGTCCACGTAGCTCTTCAGTTTGCGCAGGGTATCTACCGCGGCGGGATTGCCGCACGCCCAGCCCAGGCGCCAGCCGGTCATGTTGTAGGGCTTAGAGAAGGAGTGGAACTCGACGGCGACGTCCTTCGCGCCCGGCACCTGCAGGATGCTCGGTGGCAGGTAGTCGTCGTAGAAGATCTCCGAATAGGCCATGTCGTTGCAGAGCAGGATGTTATGCTTCTTCGCAAAGCTCACCGCCTGTTCCAGGAAGGCGAGATCGACGGTGGCGCCGGTGGGGTTGTTCGGGTAGCAGAGCCACATGATCTGCGCGCGGTCAGCTACATTGGCGGGGATGGCGTCCAGGTCGGGCGTCCAGCCGCGCTCCGGCAGCAGCGGCATGGTCCAGCACTCCGCGCCGGCGAACAGGGCGCTGATCTTATACACCGGGTAGCCGGGGTCAGGCACGATGGCCACGTCGCCGGGATTGAGCACCGCCAGCGCGAGGTGGGCGATGCCTTCCTTGGAGCCGATTAGCCGCAGGATTTCGTTTTGCGGATTGAGGGCGACGCCGAAGCGCTCTTCGAACCACGCGGCGATGGCCTCGAGCAGCGCGGGCAAGCCGAAGGCGTATTCATCATACTGATGATTCCGCGGCTCCGCTACCGCCCGCTGCATCGCCTCGATGACGAAGCGCGGCGTCGGCTGGTCCGGGTCGCCAACGCCGAAGTCGATCAGGTCTACCCCACTGGGCAGCGCCTCGCGCTTCAAGCGCGCCAATTCGGCAAAGGGGTACGGCGGGATATTTTGCAGGCGGTCGGCGATTTGCATGGGTGGTCCTCCTGGGGAAGCGGCGTTGTGGGCAATTATACGATGGAAGGGTGGAAGAATGGAAGAGTGGAAGGACAGGGACGGGAAGAATGGAGGCTTTCGTTCTTTGCCTGAACTGGGATTCGTGGGATTCCAGGATTAAGAGATTTCACGTTGCCATAATCAGCCAGGTTTGCCGATGGAACGGCATCTGGCGATCACGGTTGCCGTTCCACCGCACGGTTTCCGATGCGGTAACAGCGCGCCACGGAGGGCGCGCGCTACAGATAATCCTTTAATCCGACGAATCCCGGTTCAGACAATCACAGTTTCAGCCCGGTGGTGATCCGGCTGATCGCTTCCTCGGTATTCTCCCGGTTCCCGAAGGCCGTCAGGCGGAAGTAGCCGGCGCCGGAGGGGCCGAAGCCGGAGCCGGGGGTGCCGACGACGTTGACTTCGTTGAGCAGCTTGTCGAAGAAGGCCCAGGAATCGAGGCCGTTGGGGGTTTTCAGCCAGATATACGGGGCGTTGACGCCGCCGTAGGCTTCCAGGCCGATACTCTGCAGCCCTTCGCGGATGATGCGGGCGTTGGTCATGTAATAGCCGATCAACTCGCGAATCTGGTCCTGCCCGTCCGGGGTGAAGACCGCTTCCGCGCCGCGCTGGACGATGTAGGGGACGCCGTTGAACTTGGTGGTCTGGCGGCGGTTCCACAGCGGGTTGAGCGAGACGGCCTCGCCGGCGCGCGTGTAGGCCATCACCGCTTTCGGCACCACGCAGTAGGCGCAACGCGTGCCGGTGAAGCCGGCGGTCTTCGAGAAGGAATTGAATTCGATGGCCACTTCCTTCGCGCCGTCGATTTCGTAGATGCTGTGCGGGATATCCGCCTCGGTGATGTAGGCGGCGTAGGCGGCATCGTAAAGGATGACGGCGTGCTGCTCGCGGGCGAAATCGACCCACTTCTGCAACTCCATTTGCGGCAGCGCGGTGCCGGTCGGGTTGTTGGGCGAGCAGAGGTAGACCATGTCCACCTTCGTCTGCGGCAGCGCGGGACGGAACTTGTTCTCCGCGGTGCACGGCAGGTAGACGACCTTGCCAAAGCGGCCGTCGTCCCCCAGGCTGCCGGTGCGGCCGGCCATGACGTTGGTGTCCAGGTAGACGGGGTAGACGGGATCGGTGATGGCCACCACGTTATCGAGGCCGAAGATCTCCTGAATATTGCCCACGTCGCACTTCGCGCCGTCGCTGATGAAGACTTCGTCTTCGCCCAGCGCGATGCCGCGGCTCTCATAGTCGTGCTCGATGACCTTGCGGATCAGGAAATCATAGCCCTGCTCCGGCCCGTAGCCGCGGAAGGTCTCCGCGCGGGCCATGTCGTCCACCGCCTTGTGCATCGCCTCGATGACCACCGGCGGCAGCGGGCGCGTGACGTCGCCGATGCCCAGCCGGATGACGTTGGCATCGGGATGCTCACCCTTATACCGGGTGACGCGCCGGCCGATCTCCGCGAACAGGTAGCTGCCGGGCAGCTTCTGATAATTCTCATTAATCAGTGCCATTTTCACACCTCTTCCCTGCAATGGGGCTATTATACGAATGGTCTGTGGGGCTGTCAAAACAATGGGACGATGGATGGAGAGAAGCGGCTTCATTTATAGCTGTAGCGCGCGCCTGCCGTGGCGCGCTGTTTCCGCCTTCCGTTCCGCTTCCGAAAAACGGCATCCGGCGATCACGGCTTCCGTTCTACCACACGGTTGAAAAATTTGTCAACAGCGCGCCACGGCGGGCGCGCGCTACAGACAGTAAAATGCCGGTAGGTATATTCTGACCTGAAGCGAATATTGCTTGTAGGTGCCCGCGGGTATATCGCAGGCGGAGGACGAAGTAAATGCCATCGCAGCAAGTTGAAGTCGTCAATGATGTCGGGCTGCACGCCACGCCGCTGGCGCTGTTCGTGTCGAAGGCGCGGACATATCAGGAGACCACCGTCCGCGTGTCTCGCGATGAGCGGCAGGCGGACGGTAAGAGTTTGATCGGGCTGTTGACGCTGGAGGCGTTGAAGGGAACGACCATCGAGATCAGCACTGAGGGACCGCAGGCCGAGGAGGCGCTGCAGGCGCTGGCGGGGATGGTGGCGAGCGGCTTCAAAACGCTACACTAACATGTTATTCATCAACCTCTTGCCGGTATCCCCCGGTCACACGGTATAATGTCTGCGGGTTGCCCGGGGGGCGGGCGTTCCCGGAACGTGTAACACCCGGCATATTCGGGTACCTTACACACGAGGAAATATCTATTGAACGAGGCACAAATTCGCGCGCTGCTGGCGGAGGTGCATTCCGGCGCCCGCAGCGACGATGAATTCATACAGGCGATACGATCATTGCCCTTTGAGGACCTGGGCTTCGCCAAATTAGACCATCACCGCCACTTACGGACCGGCTTTCCCGAGGTGATCTTCTCGCAGGGGAAAACGTGCGAGCAGGTGGCGGAGATTTTCGCCCGCTTGAGCGCACGGAGCCACGTGGTGCTGGCCACGCGCGCGACGCCGGAGCAGGCGGAGGCGGTGCGCACGGTGGTGGCGGACAGTGAATACCACGCGCTGGCGCGGCTGATTACCTGGCGGCACCCGGAGCACCGGGAGCCGTGCACGCGCGAGCCGATAATCGCGCTGGTCGCCGCCGGCACCGCGGACCTGCCGGTGGCGGAGGAGGCGGCGATTACCGCCGAGCTGATCGGCTGGCCGGTGGACCGCGTGTATGACGTCGGGGTGGCGGGTCTGCACCGATTACTGGCGAACAGCGAGCGGGTGATGCGCGCATCGGTGGTCATTGTGGTGGCGGGCATGGAGGGTGCGCTGGCCAGCGTGGTGGGCGGCCTGGTGAAGGCGCCGGTGATCGCCGTGCCTACCAGCGTCGGCTACGGCGCCAGCTTCGGCGGCCTTTCGGCGCTGTTATCCATGCTGAATAGCTGCGCCAGCGGGGTGGCGGTGGTCAATATCGACAACGGTTATGGCGCGGGCTATTACGCGGCGCTGCTGGCCGAGATGGCGTCAGCGCCGGTAGGCGTCACCAGCGATCAGATGTAGTATAATCAACTCGGGAATTGCCGGAGCAAATGATTGAATCGTCGGACCCTTCATTTGCTCACTAACTTCATACTTTTGGAATTTCGTTTCATTTAGCATTTGATTCACAGGATGATTGTCTGCTTCATGGCAGCGCGAAGAGGAGTGCCTCGCAATGGGTGTCAACACAAAAACCGGCAAGGGCGGCAGCTCTGAAGGGCCCGTCAAAGGGGAAGTCCCGGCGTGGGCTGAGCCATACGTGCGCATCTCAGACTGGATTTACCCCTGGTGCCTGTGGGTGGGCGGTATTGCGCTGTTTGCGCTGCTGACCACGCTGCTGTTCGGCAAAACCACCGGTTCGTGGCTCACTCCGGCGATGGGCGCCTTCGCCTTCTTCACCGTCGTCGGCTTCGCCTGTATGCTGATCGCCTGCCACAGCACGCTGGTCCCCGGCTGGATCGGCGGCGTCGTCGGGGCGCTCCTGCTGTTCGGCGGGCGCGCGGCCATCACGTTCCTCGCCGCGCAAGGCAAGGTCGACGGCGGAGATGCGTTTCTGAAGCATCTTTTCGATTATGTGCCCAACATCGGCATGATCATACTGGCGGTCTCCATCGTCCGCCTGATGATCGGCTTCGCGCTGGCCTTCATCTACGAGCAGACGCGCAGCGGCTCGACAAAATACAAATATTCGACCACCAGCACCGTCGGGAAGCCGGGGGCGTTTCCGAAATGCTGGGAGATGTCGCGCTGCCGCCCGGGCGTGCGCGACAGTTGCCCCAACTTCAATGACCACATCACCTGCTGGCGGCGGCGCAGCGGCTGTTTCTGCGACCGCAACCTGGCGAATTACCTGGTGAGCGTGTCCGACCGGAAGGACGTCGGCGAGATCGACAACGTCACCCGCGCCGCCGCCAACCTGGATAAATCCGGGCAAGGCGCCATCCGCGGACATATGCAGGGCGCCTCCAAGCGCCCATGGCTGCAGCAGCGACGGCTGTGCCACGAATGCCCGCTCTTTCTGGAGCATCAGGAATACAAATACCGCTACTGGCACTGGATCAGCTTCCCGATCACCGGCGCGGTGGTGGCGGCCATGTATTTGCTCCGCTTCCATGATGCCTACAACTGGGTTGCCGATATCCTCGACCAATTCATGGCGAAGCTGTGTTCCATGGGCAAGCTGCCGGAGAACTTCGACCCGAGCGCCAGCACACTGAAGGACAGCCCCTTCGAATACGTACTGCTCTTCATGATCGCGCTGATCATCGCCAGTTATGTGGTGGCGCTGATCGACAAGATGTTTTTGGATTGGAAGATCTAGCAGAACTGGCCCTCTCCCCCCAGCCCCCTCTCCCAATGCTGGGCGAGGGGGAGCAGGCTCGCAGAAAAAGAAAACGGGGTGCGGAACACCGCACCCCGTTTTTATTGTCATCCTTTACACCTTCTCGATCCCTGTTAATTCGTCCCGACGCCCAACCCCCGCCGCAGATTCGTCGCATCGTGGGGGGACAGGTGCAGGCTTTGCACGTCCCAGATATCGCGAGCGTAGTCGCCGATGGTGCGGTCGCTGGAGAATTTGCCGCAGCGCGCTACGTTCATGATGGACTTGTGCGTCCAGCCCGCGGGGTCCAGGAAGGTCTCCGACACCCAATCTTGCACGGCCACATACTGGTCGAAATCGGCCATCAGGAAATACTCATCCCAGTGGACCAGCGCGTCATACAGCGGCCGGAACAGACCCGGCTCCCCTGGGGAGAAGAAATCGCATTCCAGCAGACGCAGCACCTGCGTCAGCAACGGCGAGTCGGCAATGAATTTGCCGGGATCGTATCCCTCGCGCCGCATAGCCATCACTTCATCGGTGGTGTGCCCGAAGATGAAGATATTCTCCGGCCCCACCTCCTGCATGATCTCGATGTTGGCGCCGTCGAGGGTGCCGATGGTCAGCGCGCCGTTGAGGGCGAACTTCATGTTGCCGGTGCCGGAGGCTTCGCGGCCGGCGGTGGAGATCTGCTCGGACAGGTCGGCGGCGGGGATGAGTTTCTCCGCCAGCGACACGCGGTAGTTCGGCAGAAAGCTGACGCGGATCAGGTCGCGCGTCGCCGGGTCGCGGTTGACCATGTCGGCGATGCGGTTGATGAAGTGGATGACCAGCTTGGCCATGTAATAGCCGGGGGCTGCCTTGCCCCCCACCAGGAAGGTGCGCGGCACCGGCGGATGCGCCGGGTTCTCCTTCAGGCGCAGGTAGCTGGCGATCATGTAGAGTCCGAACAGCGTCTGCCGCTTGTACTCGTGGATGCGTTTCACCTGCACGTCGAAGATGGAATCCGGCCGCAGGATCAAGCCCTGCGTGGCCTCCACTTCGCGGAGAATCGGCGTCTTATTGGCCAGCTTCACTGCCCGCCAGCGCTGCTGGAAGGCGGGATCGTCGGCGAAGCGCTCCAGCCCGCGCAACTCGTCCAAGTCCTTCACCCAGGCGTCGCCGATGGCCTCGGTAATGAGGTCGGAGAGTCCGGGGTTGGCCTTGCGCAGCCAGCGCCGCGGGGTGATGCCGTTGGTCATATTGGTGAACCGCTCCGGCCACACCTCGAAGAAATCCGGGAACAGCACCGTCGTCAGCAGGTGGCTGTGCAGTTCGGCCACGCCGTTCACCTTGTGACTGGCCACCACCGCCAGGTAGGCCATGCGCACGCGTTTGACGCCGTCCTCGGCGACGATGGACATGCGGCGCAGGCGGTCGATGTCGCCCGGGAACCGCCGTGCGACGTCCTTCAGGAAGTGGTGGTTGATCAGGTAGATGATCTCCAGGTGGCGCGGCAGCAGGCGCTGCAGCAGCTCCACCGGCCACTCCTCCAGCGCCTCCGGCAGGATGGTGTGATTGGTGTAGCCGAAGGTGCGCACACAGATATCCCACGCCGTCTCCCACTCCAGGCCTTCTTCGTCAAGGAGGATGCGCAGCAGCTCCGGAACGGCCAGCGCCGGGTGGGTGTCGTTGAGCTGGATGACCGCCTTATTCGGGAATTCGCGCCAGTCGTCATTGTGCCGCTTGAAGCGCGCCGTGATGTCCTGGATCGACGCCGAGACCAGGAAATATTCCTGCTGCAGCCGCAACTCGCGACCCACGCCGCAGTTCTCGTTCGGGTAGAGCACGCGGGTGATATTCTCCGCGCGGGTGTCCTGCACGCAGGCGGCCATGTGATCGCCGCTGTCGAAGCAGGCGAAATCGAAGCCCTTCGTCGCCCGCGCGGTCCACAGGCGCAGCGTGTTGGTGGTCTCGGTGTCATACCCGGGGATCGGCGTGTCATACGGGGTGGCGAGCACGCTCTCGGCATCCAGCCACTCGGCGCGGTCGCTGGTGCCGGCGTGGGCGGTGCGGCCGCCGAAGCGCACCGGATACGTTAATTCCGGCCGCGCCACCTCCCACGGATTGGGCATCGCCAGCCAGTGATCGGGCGCCTCTACCTGCCGGCCATGCTCGATCTTCTGCTCGAAGAGGCCGTATTCGTAGCGCAGTCCGTAACCGTGCGCGGGGATGCCGAGGGTGGCCAGCGAATCCATGAAGCACGCCGCCAGCCGGCCCAGCCCGCCGTTGCCCAGCCCGGGATCAGCTTCTTCTTCCAGCAGATCGGCCAGCTCTACGCCCAGCTCGGCGAGGGCCTGTTTCGCGGTATCATACAGCCCGAGGTTGAGCAGCGCGTTCTCCAGCGTGCGACCGAGCAGGAACTCCATGGACAGGTAATACACGCGCTTGGGGTTTTCGTGATGATACAGCTCCTGCGTGGTCACCCAGCGCTCGACCAGGTGGTCGGCCACCGCGTAGGCCAGGCAAAGGAAGCGATCGTAGGTGGTCGCATGGCGCGGATCTTTCGCGAGGCGCGCCTTCAACTTATTCACGATGAGCCGCTTGAACGCCCTGACGTCGCGCACGTTAAAGGGTTCCCACTGGGTTCCCCAGGTATCGACTATATTCTGATGCATCGATGATTGCCTCAATTAATTGCCGTCATAGACATTATCGCCGAAACCCCTCATGTATAAACGAAGGGACGCCTGTTTCCCCAGCAACGGTGATAAGTATTGTGATATTCCACATTTGGGATAGTCCCTGGGAGCGCCGGCATCTCCTGCCGGCCCGAATATGAGCTTATCCCCGAATTCTAGTGCCTATCGAGAACGGGCATTCATAATGCACTAAAGGCGAAAACAGGCTCGTAATCGAGCCGGCAGGAGATGCCGGCGGTCCCAGGGGTTAATGTTTTGTCAGGCGTTCCTGCCGCAGGTTTTCGGCTTCGCCTTCGAGGGCGAGGACTTCTTCGGAGACGGCAGCCCATTCCTCATAAACGGCGTGGAGGCCGGCGAGGAGCTGCTGATGCTCATCGGTGACCTGTTTCGCGCGCAGGCCGTCGACGTAAAGATCGGGATCGGCGAGAAGGGCTTCCAGTTCGGTTTTGCGGGTTTCCAGCTGCCCGATGCGCGCCTCGATCTCCTCCTGCTGGCGCTGGCGGAACTGCAGCGAGCGGCGCTGGGGCGGTTTGGCATCTACGGGAGCAGCCGGCTTCGCGGCCGGGCGCGGAGTGGGCGCGGTCGCTTCCAGGGCGCGGGCTTTGCGCTCCAGGAATTCGGTGTAGTTGCCCAGGTATTCGCGGATGGCGCCGTTCTCGACCTCCAGCACGCGGTTGGCGGTGCGGTCCATGAAGTAGCGGTCGTGGGAGACCATCAGCACGGTGCCGGTGTAGTCGGACAGCGCCTCTTCCAGCGCCTCCTTGCCGTCGATGTCCAGGTGGTTGGTCGGCTCGTCGAGGATGAGGAGATTGGCGCCGGAGAGGAACATCTTCGCCAGCGACACGCGACTGCGCTCGCCGCCGGAGAGGGTGCCCACCGGCCGCTCCACATCTTCGCCGAAGACGAGGAAGCGCGCCAGCGCCCCGCGCACCGCGGACTGGCCCAGGTGCGGGTAGTCGCCCCACACTTCCTGCAGCACGGTATTGCGCGGGTCCAGGTTGCCCCCTTCCTGGTCGTAATAATACCAGTCCACGCCGTGGCCGAACTCAGTCGAACCGGCATCCAGCCCGAGCTGGCCGACGATGATGCGAATCAGCGTGGTCTTGCCGCAGCCGTTGGGGCCGATGAGCGCCGCGCGGTCATGCCGCCAGAGGGTGAAGCCGGCGCCTTCCAGCAGCGGGGCGTCCGTATAGCGCTTGCGCACGTCGCGCACGGTGAGCACCTCGCGGCCGCTGTTGCGCGCCGGCTTGAAGACCATGCGCGACTTGGCCGGCTCGCCGGGAAGCTGAATCTGTTCGAGCTTATAGAGCTGCTTTTGCGCGCTGCGCATGCGGGTGAACAGCCGGAAACTGAACAAACGCTGGATCACCTCCGCCAGCCGGGCGCGCTCGCGCTCGATGCTGTCCGCGCGCTTCAGCAGCATGGCGTTCTCCGCCTCTTTCTTCTGCTGATACGCGGTGTAGTTGCCGTCGAACTGGCGCAGGCGGGTGTCTTCGATCTCCGCGATGTGGTCGGCCACGCGGTCGAGCAGGAAGCGGTCGTGAGAGACAAGGAGCACGCCGCCGCGGTAGGACCGGATGAAATCCTCCAGCCAACTGATGGCCGCCAGGTCCAGGTGGTTGGTGGGCTCGTCGAGGAGCAGCAGGTCGGGCGCCGCCAGCAGCAGCGCCGCCAGCGCCAGCCGCCGCTTTTCGCCGCCGGAAAGGGTGCCGATCACGGCATCATCATATTCCGGTCCCAGGCTGAGACCGCGGAGGATGCGCTGGGCGTCATTTTCCAGCGTGTCGCCGCCCAGGTGGTGGAAGCGCTCCGCCAGCGACGCGTGCTCGCGCACCCAGCGGTCGAAGGAGGCGGTATCTTCATGGGCATTCGGCGCGGCCATTGCCGTTTCCAGCTCGTGCATGCGCGCGCCGATCTCGATCAGATCGGTCCGCGAGGCGATGAGCCCAGCCAGCACGGTGCCGTCGGGGGCCAGCTCCGCGTCCTGCGTGAGATACCCCACGCGCACGCCGCGCGGCACCACCACCTCGCCATTGTCCTCGTGCTCCTGCCCCATGACGATGCGGAATAGCGTGGACTTCCCCGCCCCGTTCGGCCCGATCAACCCGAAGCACTCACCCTCGCGAACCTGTAACGAGACATCGGCGAGGATCTCCTCCTCGCCGAACGCCTTGCTCACATTCTGTAACTGCAGATAGACGACAGCCATATTGAAACCGGGTGATAGTATACCGGATTTTCAGCGTTACGTTAAACGTGATCAGGTGGTTCGTAGTAGCGCCGTCAGGCGCGTGCCCGTTACCAGACATAAAGCTCGTCATCAACTAAGGAGAAGACCTACCTCTTTAGTGCGATAACGAGCTTTATGTCTGGTAACGGGCACGCGCCTGACGGCGCTACTACCAACTACGCTTACTTATAGCCTGTGACTTCCCAGAGATACGAGCTGCGGTACGGATTGTCGTTCTCGCAGATATACAGCGTGCCGTCTTTCGCCATCACGATGTCGTGGTTTTGCCAGAGGACGGCGCCGTCCTCGGAGCGCATGGGACCGAGCTTTTCGTAGGCGCCGGCGCGGTAGTCCACGCGCATCAGCTCACAGTGTCCGGCGCGGCCGGTGACGGCGTAGGCGTAGTCACCGGCCTGAACCATGGAGGAGAGCCGGCTGGGACGGTCAGGCGTGGGGGTGAAGAGATACGCCGCCTTCCCGGTTTCCGGGTTGATGCGGTAGAACGAGCCGCCGGCGCCGCTGGCATACATGAAGCCGTCGCCGAAGTTGAAGAAGGTTTCCGCTTTGGCAAAGCCGTGGCTGCCGTCGGGCAGGGGCAAGCCCGTTTTGAAGTAGATGATGCGGTCCTGCCGCGGGTCGTATTTGCACAGGCGCCAGGCATCGACGCCGGGGGCGCTCTGCCAGGCGCGGGTCAGGCCCCAGTTGCACCAGACGCAGCCGTCATCGTCCAGCGCGATGTTTTCGCCTTGCGTCATGCCGGCGATGCCGGGGCCGATGGGACCGAGGTTGCGCACCTCGCCGGTATTCAGGTCACAGGCGATGAGGATCTCCGGCGGGAAGCACATGCCGTAGAGGACGTTCCGCGCGGCATCATAAGCTGTCGCCTGAATGTAGACGTGCGGCACCGGGATGCAGAGCTTTTCCAGCGTACCGGCGCGCGGGTTGTATTTCACGATCGCCCCACCGGGGGCGTCCCAGTAATGATCGAGGTCATGCAGCAGCGCGATGGCGCCATACAGGCAGCCGTCGTTCCCGCGCACCAGCGAGCGGTGGAACTTGGCATCATACGGATCGGCGATCTTCGCATACCCCAAGTCAACGAACTCCCCCGTTTTGCGGTCGAATGCCTTGAAGATATCCGCGTCGAAGGAGGTGATGCCCAGGTAAATGCGCTCGTTGTCCGGGCTGTAGAGCGCGCAGTCGAAGCTGATCCACTCGCGCCGCCACGCCGGGTCGCGCTTGTACTCCTCGTAATCCCAGTGATCTTCGGTCTTGTCGAACCACTGGTTGCCGAAGTCGTGATCGTAGAGCTTGTGAGCGATGATATTCATAAGAGCCTTTCATCTTCAACACAAAGGCACGAAGACACGAAGGCACAAAGAGTTCTTATTTGTCTTTGTGACTTCGTGCCTTTGTGTCTTTGTGTTGAATGAGTCATGTGTGATGTACCATGGCCTGCCGGTAGGCTGCAGCGGCTTCTGCGAGCGTGGAGCCGGTCAAGTTGACACCCAGCTCCTGCCCGCAGCGTTTGATCTCCACGATGACGCCTTGCAACGTCTCGTGGCGGAAGTTGCCCGGGTCGGAGTAGTCGAAGATATCGTGGGTCAGCGGGACCAGCGCTTTCAGCGGCAGGTTCTCTTCGCACTGGCGCTTCATCACCTTGCGGATGAGGAAGCTATGGTTCTTCGCGTCGGTAAACTCGATGCGCAGGTCCTGCGGGTGGATGCCGCCCCATATCATCGTCTCCCAGTCGACGGACGGTGGAATCTCCACCAGGTCGAGCCCACCGGTCAGGAAGCGGTTGTGCGGGTGGGCGTAATGCGCGAAGAGCGGGGCGCCGGCCCAGTTGGCGGCTACCTGCGACATCTTGCGGCCGGGACAGGACAGGCTGGTCTGGCGAATGCCGCACTGTGAGCAGACCGGGAAGGTGGCATCGTTGGCGCTGAAGAAGCCTGGGCGCATGCTGACCGCGTCCCGGCCGAGTACACGCCGGTACAGCGCCGCGCCGTTGCCGATGATCTCCGCCTGCTCCTCCGCCGAGAAGGCGCCGAGATAGGGCGAGGCATATCCGGCGGTTTCCGGGTGGAAATGCAGGCCGATCTCGTGGCCTTCCGCCTGTAAATTATGCAGCAGCTCCGCCATCGGCTCGATTTGTTCCGGCACCACGAAGAAAGTGGCGTGCCAGCCCTCGCGATCCAGAAGCGCCGCATATCCGGCCATCGCCCGGCGGCCAAGCGCCAGGTCGTTGATCTCAAGGCGGACGCTTTCGCAGTCCATGGTGAAGATGATATGAAAATCGGTCATATTGAAACCTTATCGTCACGCGCGGACTCAGAGGTCCGCGCTCCCAGTCGTTTTCATCAACACTTCGCTGATCTTATGCAGCGCATGATAAAAGCCGTCATACACCGCTGCGATCTCCCGCGCGCGCTGGCGCTCCTCGCCCTGCGCCCAGGGGAGGAAGGACAGGCGGGCGAACTCGCGGGTGTCGGCGATCTCTTCCGCCGAAAGGATGTCGCCCTTCAATTTCTCCAGGATGTCCAGCGGTTCCTCCACCTCCTCGCCGGCGTAGAGCTTCCAGAAGATGCGGAAGGGTTGGGTGAAGAAGTTGTTGCCGATGCGCTTGAGCTCATTGATGATAAGCCAGGGCGAGTCGAAATAGTCAGGCGCGTCGGCGTAGAACTGCAGGCGCCCCTTCATCAGCCGCGAGAAGCGCATGTTGTCGAACACGTAAAAGGCGGGGTCGATGGGGAAGGCCTTCAGCGCCTCTTTCCACTTCGGGATCTCCACCCCTGCCTCCGCGGGGATGATGGTGACCACCTCGCGCAGCGCCTGCGCCATCTCGCGCAGCGCCGCCTCCAGCATGTCTTCGAACTGCGAGAGGTGCGGCTCCTGGTACCAGCGTGGCACTTCATAGTGCGCGTGGAGCAGCTCGCGGATCACCTCCCAGCAGGCCAGCCCGGGGAAGCGCGCCTCCGCCCGCTCCAGCGTATCGAGCTTGCCGGCAATATGCCGCCGCTCCAGCAGGCACAGCGCCGACTGCACGGGCGGCACGAAGTAGTGCATCACCCGGCTGTGCATCGGGTAGCGCGCCTCGTGGGGATACATGTTGCAGGGCGGGTCGATCTGCCGGTCGTAGCGGCCGTAATAGAGGCAGAACTTCTTCAGGAAGAAATACTCGTCCTTCACGTCCCACGGCCGCGAGCGCAACGTGAGCAGCGCCCAGTGCAGTGCTGCGTAGTCTTCGGAAACGTAGAAGGTCCACTGCCGGCTCTCCGGGTAATACAGCGGCTCCGATATCAGCTCGCTCCAGGTCAGGTTGATGCCGGGCAGGTGCTCCAGGTTGCGCATCCAGCAGGCGTATTCGCGGCACATCTGCAGGTGGGCGTCCCCCACCGCCGCCGACATGGCGCACCAGTCATCCACCGTCATATCGTCGGGGCAAATGAAGCGCGTGTCGAAGTCGCTCATTCCGGGCAGCAGGTCGCGGAACATCCACTTCCCGCCGATCGCCTGGATGGCCGGGAAGCGGCTGCGGCACTCGCGGTAATAAATGCGAATGAACTCGGCGAAATCGTTTTCAGGAATGGGCGCGAACTGCATTGATCTCTACCTCTTTGCCTTCCGCCGCGGACCGGTAAATGGCATCCAGCACCGTATTTGCCGCCGCCGACTCGGCCAGCGGGTAGCAGGGCGGGCGGCTGTTTTGCACGGCATCGACGAAATCTTCGATCAGCGGCCAATGCACGTTCTCCGGATTGGGCAGCTCCAGCATCTCTTTCTCACGGCCGACCGTCTTCACCACCGGGCCGCTGTCATACGGCAGCCAGGTGACGCGCGCCTCGGTGCCGATCACGTCGAACTCGTGGCGCCAGGTCTTGGAATTCCAGTGGAAGGAGGCTGTCGCCAGCGCGCCGTTTTCCATCTTCATCACGGCGGCGGCGGAATCCTCCACGTCCCAGCGCTGGGTCAGGTTCTCGCAGCGGGCGAAGACGCGTCCCGGCAGCCCGAATAGCCCGGCGAGCACATCGAACATGTGCGAGCCCATGTCGGACAGCGCCCCGCCGCCCGACTTCTCGCGCACCACACGCCAGTATTTCGGATCGTCCGGCGTTGGGTTGAACCAGGACTGGTAGGTCATGTTGATGGAGATGATCTGCCCGAATTCGCCTTTCGCCAGCATCTCCCGCAGGTGCTCATACCGGGGTGAGAACCGCCGGAAATACGCGCAGGCGGCCCAGGTATCGGCCTTTTCCGCCGCCTCCACCACGCGGGCACATTGCTCTGAGGTCAAACCCAGCGGCTTTTCCACCAGCACGTGCCGACCAGACTGCAGCACGGCGATGGCCTGCTCCGCATGCAGCCCAACCGGGGTGGCCAGGTAGACGCAATCGGCCGGGGTATCTTTCAACGCCAGCTCGAAATCCGAATAGATCTGCCCAACGTCGAACATCGCGGCCAGTTCAGCGGCGGCAGTTTCACGAAGGTCGCAGATCGCCACGATCTCCGACCCCGGAATCCCCGCCAGCGCGGGCGCCACCCGCTTCTTCGCGATATCGCCGGCACCGACCAAAAGCCAACGTACGGTGTTCATATGAACTCCTCACTGGGCTCGCAGGCGTCCCGCGCCTGCCTATTGAATGGTAAGCTTATCTACCAGGGCAGGCGCGGGACGCCTGCGAGCCCAGGATTATTGTAAATCTTCCACCGTCTGCTTCACCGCCCACGCAATGTATTCCAGCTCCTCGTCCGTTGTCCGTGGGAAGACGGGCAGGCTGACCACCTGGTCGCAGACTTTCTCGGCAATCGGACAGCCGTCACCTTTATACCCGAGGGCCTGGAAGGCTTCCCAGCTCCAGACGGGCGGGTAGTGCTTAGCGGTGCCGACCTTGTAGGTGTTCTTCAGATGGGCGATGAAGTCGGCGGTGGAGAAGGAGACGTTGTCGGTATCCACGCGGATGACGTAGAGGTGGCTGCCGTGGCCTTCGCCGTGGCCGGCGGGGAGGATGATGCCGGGGGCGCCGGTCAGCAGCGCCTGCAGCTTCACCATGCGCGCCTGGCGGTCGGCGATGACGCGGTCCACCTTGGCGAGCTGGGTGACGCCCACCGCGCACTGTACCTTCGTCATGCGGTAGTTGAAGCCGATGCTCGCCACGCGCACGGAAGGGCCGCCGTAGACGTAGCCGAAGGTCTTCAACTGGCGCACCTTCTCGGCGAATTCCTCGTCGTCGGAGGTGATGGCGCCGCCTTCGCCCAGGCAGGTCATGTTCTTGTTGCTCTGAAAGCTATAACAGGAACCCTTCCCACGGCCGCCGATGGGCTGCCCCTTATACTTCGTGCCCACCGCGTGCGCGGCGTCGTAGATCACCGGGATGCCGGTCTCCGCCGTGATGGCATCAAAGGCGTCGATATCGCAAGCCAGCCCGGCGAAATGCACGGGAATGATGGCCTTCGTGCGCGGGGTGATGCGCGCGCGCACCTGCGCCGGGTCCAGGCACCAGGTGAGCGGATTGATGTCCGCAAACACCGCCTTCGCCCCCTGCGCGACTGCCGTACCCGCGGTGCAGACGAAGGTGAGCGGGGTGGTGATCACCTCGTCGCCCTCCCCGATGCCCAGCGCCATCATGCAACAGTCGAGCGCGGTGCCGCAGGAGTTGACGGCGATCGCCTTGCACGCCCCTTCATGGGACGCCAGCGCCTGCTGGAACGCGCTCTCCTCCGGCAGCGGAAAGAACCCGGCGGGCGACTCCACCGCGTTGGCGATCACGCGGCTTGCCGCCTCCAGGTCGTCTTGCTCATAGATGCCGCCCATGGGGATGAACGGGACGTCACGCAATTCGAGCGCCATATGGATTACCTCGTAGGGAACGCCCTCCGCGGCGTTCCGGTTCTCGTATCTCCGCACGGGTGGAAATCCGTGGGCAGGAACGCCGCGGAGGGCGTTCCCTACCGATACATCATACGTGTATCGGTCTGCCGGTGCCAGGTAGAATTTGCCGGCTTATTGGGAAATTTTGCGGTAATCGGAGGGCGTCACTCCGACCAACGCCTTGAACGCCCGGTTGAACGAGGAAAGGTCGTCGAAGCCGACGGCGGTGGCGATGGCGGCGATTTTCATCTCCGTCCCTTCCAGCAGCACCTTGGCCTGCACGATGCGGCGGTGGAGCAGGTATTGTTTGAAGCCCATACCGGCATACTTTTTGAATTCCCGGCAAAGCCCATACGAGGAGAGGTGGAAGTGCTCTGCCACCTCCGGCAGCAGCACGCGACCGGGGAAGCGTTCTTCCAGGTGCTCGATCACCTGCCGGATGATCGGATTGCCCGGCGTCTCGGTTGGCGGCGGCGCATCCACCGCCCGCGAGAGGATGATGAGGAACTGCTCCAGGCTGTTGAGCGCGGAGGCCTGCCAGTAGGGATGGTCGCCGCGGCATTCTTCGGTGATTTCGTTGAGCAACAGCCGCGCCGTGGTGGCGGCCTTCTCAGAAAGCTGCAGCAATCGCAGCGGCACCAATTGACGGAGGATCTCCGCCGCGGCCGGGCGCTCGCGCACCACCCCGATCGAGAAAAGCAGGTTCACACGCTCGATTACCGCATCGGGGTGCGGCAGGTAATTGTGCACTTCGTTGCGGTGGATGATGAGCACCGAATTGCGCTGGAACGGGTAGACCTGGTTGTGGATGAAATACTGCCCCTGCCCCTTGCAGATGAGCTGGAATTCGATCTCGTGATGGTAATACGGCGTCGGCACGCCCCCGCTTTTGCCCTGATACCACCCGGCGCGGATGGGGAAGTCGCCGGGGGTGAAAACCGTTTCGCGATGTCCGGTGGAGGTATGCGCCATGTCGGGGAAATTCTCCGGAGCAGCGGCTTTCCCTTTATCGACTTGCCCGTCGATTGACGGGCCGGGTTGAAGCGTCTACGATACCTGCAACAGTCTTCAGATGGAGGTTGCGATGGTAGACGCGCACAAGCACAACAACCAGATGCCGTGCCGGGTTTGCGGCAAGTCCTTTCGCCCGGCGGAAATGGTGTCCGGAAAGTTGCTGCACAACGGGATGGTGGCGATCATCCGCGCCGCGCAGCCGGAATGGACGGAGGAGAGTTATATCTGCCTGGAGGATCTGCACCGCTTTCGGCGGGATTTCCTTGAGGCCAGCCTGGTGACCGAGCAGGGGGAGCTGAGTGATCTGCAAAAGGACGTGCTGAAGAGCATTCAGGAAAACGAGTCCGTCGTGAAGGATTTGAATGCCGAATTCGCCAGCAAGCTCTCCTTCGGCGATCGTCTGGCCGATCAAGTCGCCAGCTTTGGTGGGAGCTGGAAATTCATCATCACCTTCGGCAGCGTAATCTTCTGCTGGATTCTCATCAACTCCATTGCGCTGTTCCATCGCCCGTTCGACCCCTTCCCCTTCATCCTGCTCAACCTGGTGCTCTCGTGCGTGGCGGCCATCCAGGCGCCGGTGATCATGATGAGCCAGAACCGGCAGGAAGAGAAGGACCGCCTGCGCGCCGAGCAGGATTTCCGCACCAACCTGAAGGCGGAGCTGGAGATCCGCACGCTGCATGCCAAGATCGATGAGCTCATCACCCACCAATGGCAGCGCCTGCTGGAGATTCAGCAACTGCAGATGGATATGATGGAAGAGATCATCAGCCATCGCCCGGCAGAAGAAACGGCGGCGCCGGCAGGCGAGTAGGTGGTCCCTGGGATCGCAGGGGAATTGCCTACAGGATTCCAAGCTGCTGGAGTTTTGCCTCTACCTGCCCCGCCCACCCCGCGTTCGCCTGCGGGTTGGCCGGGCTGGGGTGGAGGATGCTGTCGATGGTGAGGTGGTCACCGGCCAGCGCTTCCCGCAGGCGGGCCAGCGCGAAGTTGCCGATGCCGATGGCATACTTCGGCTGCAGCACCTCGACGGTCCGGCGCAAGGCGGCGTCGCATGGCGCATACAAGGCGTTGCGCTCGCTGACCGGCAGTTTGTCCGGCGTGCGGTTCTTGCCGCCGTCCTCCAGGAACGCCAGCGGGCAGTAATTGACGACGAAGAAGCGTGCGAAAAATTGCTCGGGCGTGCCGAAACGTTGCCGCGCCCATCCCCACAGCCGCTGGCCGCTCACCTCGCCGCGCCCGCAGGCGAAACCCTCCACCGGCCGTTTCGGATGCTCGCATGCCGGCCGTTCCACCGGCGCCTCGATACCCAGCCACTCGCGCACGATGTTGACGTCGCCGAACGGCACGCCTGTCTGCGCCATGCCGAACGGCCCCGGGTTCATGCCCAGCAGCAGCACGTCCTTTGTCCCGCCGCCATACCGCTGCAGATACATCTCGTGCGGTTGGCGGGCATAACAAAGCGGGTTATACGTATATGCCACCGGCGGCGCGAAGCGGAGCGCGTCCACCTCCTGCGCCAGGGTGCGGCTGATGGTGATGAGATCCATGATCTTCCTATTCTGCCGTCAATTATTACGATCCTCTGCGTCCGCGAAACTCTCGGAAGGCTGTGGATAAAAGATTACCAAACATTAATCGAAGATTCACTAATCCTAACGGTTGTCTCATCTGTTCCCAACACCAGCGCCGTATCTTCAAGCTGGTTCTGCGGGACGGCGCTCCGCCGAAATTACCCCTCGCAGAAAAACGAAAAGGAGACAACGATGCAACATCACTCCCGGCGTAAGCGTGGCTTTACGCTCATCGAACTGCTCGTCGTCATCGCCATCATTGCGGTGCTGGCGGCGATCCTGTTCCCCGTGTTCGGCAAAGCGAAGGCGCAGGCGCGAAAAACCACCTGCTTGAGCAACATCCGCCAGTTGTCCATGGCTACCGCGATGTTCGTGGAGGATAATAAGGCCTACCCCGATGCGGTGGATGCGGACGGCAACAGCCAGTGGGTCCGCGACCTGATGCCCTATGCCAACAACAACCAGAAGATCATCAACTGTCCCGCCGATGAAAATGGCGCGGGTTACGTCAGCTACAACTACAACGGCCTGCTGGTGGGCGCGGACGGCAAAGGCATCAAGGAAGGCCAGGTGGTCAATCCGGTGGAAGTCGGGATTATGATCGACGGCATCTCCACCAAGTATCCCAACGGGCTGGTGCTGAACTACGCCATCAACGGCAAGAACGGTGGGCTGGTGTCCCGCCACAGCTTCAACATCGGGTATGCCGACGGGCACGCGGGCTCGTACGCCGCCAAGGCCAGCACGGATACCCAGGACATCTACGGCGAGTATGCCCGCGCCTTCTACCTCGGCGCCGGTTTCGGCTGGGTCAACAATCCCGGCGCCGGCGTGGCGTTGCCATCAGGCTCGACGAACTACACCGACAACTTCACTATCACCGGTTCTACCACCTGCGAGCCGATCTGGAAGGAAGCGATCGCCGGATGGACTGCCAAGGGCAACAACACGCCGGACTTGACCCTGGTCGGTTCGGGCGACTGGAACATCGGCGCAGTCGGTGGTTCGTCCAGCCTGAACAAGGCCGCGGTCAATGCCAGCTCCGGGATTCCCGCCGGTACAACCATCGGCTGGACGAACGCGAGTTGCATCGCCACCGACGCGGTGGGGATCATCGTTTCCGGCAGCTCACAGCTTCCGGTCAGCATGTTGTCAAGCGCACAGTTGATCAACCTGTTTAAGCAGGGTCAGTATGCGGCAAGCACGGCAGCCGCAACCCTTCACCTGTATACCCGCGATGCGGACTCCGGCACCGGTGAATACTTCCTGGAAAAGGTTGTCGGCCTGACCGCCGCCGAACGCAAGACCCAATATTGTCTCGGCAACTGGACCTTCGGCAACACCATAGCAACGCTGACAGTGGTCACCTCGGCCCAGGAAATGATCGCAAAAGTCGGGGAAGACCCTTACGGCATCGGCTACGCCGGTCTTGGCGAGATCGATCCGTTGAAGGTAAAAACCCTCAAACTCAAACTGGCAGACGGCAAGGTGCAGACCTATTCGCGCGCCGCCGTCAACAGCGGTACCTATAACGCCGCGAACGGCTGGTACTTGATCCGCCCGCTGTTCGGTCGCTTCAACACTGAAAACGGCACGAACGCTTCGGCCTCGGCCTTCATGACCTACGTCACCGGCGATTTCACGAAGAGCCTGATCTACAAGAGCAGCTTCTTCCCGCCGAAAGCCCAGACCGCGTATCCGACCAGTTATGCCTTCTGAGACGATAAGCAGGACGGTGGGTGACGACCCGGGATACCCCCGGGTCGTCACCTTTTTGGGTTATAATGCGATAATACCGAGTATAATAACTGTTAATGGCACTGATCGCATGCCAGATTTCATTTACACGATCTTAACGATTCCCTGATCATCTGCTAACATGCGTCTGTTAAAGTGTGAGTAACCGACTATTTGGAGTGCGAAATATATGCCCGGACGAACCATTCTCGCCGTCGAAGACGAAGAGGACATCCTGGAGCTGATCACCTTCAACCTGGGCAAAGAGGGGTTCCTGGTGAAAGGGGCCGGCTCCGGGGAGGATGCCTTGCGCCTGGCACGCGCGGCCGCGCCCGATTTGATATTGCTCGACCTGATGCTGCCTGGCATCGACGGCCTGGACGTCTGTCGCATCCTGAAACGGGATGACGCCACTCGGCATATTCCCATCGTGATGGTGACGGCGAAAGGCGAGGAGAGCGATATCGTGGCCGGGTTGGAACTAGGCGCGGATGACTACATCACCAAGCCGTTCAGCCCGAAGGTGTTGCTGGCGCGGGTGCGGGCGGTGTTGCGCCGGCGGGAGACTGTCCCCGCTGATGAGACGGCCGTCGTCAATATTCGCAATCTGGCGATCGATCCCGGACGGCACCGGGTATTGGTGGAGAATGACCCGGTGGAGCTGACCTACTCCGAATTTCAAATATTGCTGTTGCTGGCTCGGCGGGCAGGATGGGTATTCACGCGCTACCAGATCGTGGATGCGATCCGTGGCGACGACTATTCGGTGACGGAGCGCTCGGTGGACGTGCACATCGCCGCGCTGCGGAAGAAGCTCGGGCCGGCCGGCGAGTATATCGAGACGGTGCGCGGCGTCGGCTACCGGTTCAGGGGGTGAGCATGCGCAGACGGCGACTGTTCTGGCTTCTCTTTCTCAGCTACTTCGGCATCATCTTCCTCGCGCTGCTCGCGATCACCGGGGGCGTCTGGTGGTCGTTGCGCGGGTTTTACCGCGCGCAGACGCGGACCGATCTCGAAGCCCGCGCCCAACTGGCCGCCGGCATGGTCGCCGGTCATCTCACCGTCAACGATCTTCGTGTGGTCGACGCACAGTGTAAAACATGGGGGCACGGGGCTGCCACCCGCCTCACCGTCATCCTGCCCTCCGGACAGGTGATCGGCGATACGGACCACGATCCGGCCACCATGGAGAACCACAAAAACCGCCCGGAGGTCCGGCGCGCGCTAGCCGGGCAGCCCGGCATGGCCATACGCGACAGCGCAACGCTGCACGAGGCGATGATGTATGTGGCGGTGCCGGTGGTCGAGGGCGGGCAGGTGCGCGGGGCGGTGCGCGCCGCCATCCCGATGACGGCGTATAACGCGGCGTTGCAATTGCTCTTTTCCCACCTGGCACTGGAAATTACCCTCATTGCCCTGCTGTCCGCCATGATCAGCCTGGCCATCTCGCGACGCATCAGCCGTCCGCTGGAGGAAGCGCGGCGGGCGGCCGGACGTTTCGCGCAAGGCGACCTGCAGCGCCGGCTGCCGGTGAGCGGCGCCGAGGAGATTGCCGGCCTGGCAGAGGCGATGAATGGGATGGCCGCCGAGTTGGACGGGCGCATTCGCACCGTGCTGCGCCAGCGCGCTGAGCAGGAGGCGGTGCTGGACAGCATGATGGAAGGCGTGCTGGCGGTCGACGATGAAGAGCGGCTGATTAAGCTGAACCGGACGGCGGCGGCGCTGTTGGGCGTCGAGCCGGAGGCCGCACAGGGGCGCGGCATTCAGGAGATTGTCCGCAATACCGACCTGCAGCGTTTTCTCGATCGCCTGCTGGCGAGCGCGGAGCCGCTGGAGGCGGAGATTCCCTTCCGCCAGGGCGGGGAGCCGCGCAACATGCAGGCGCACGGCACGCTGCTGCACGACGAGGACGGCCGGCGCATCGGCGCGCTGGTGGTGTTGAACGACGTGACGCGACTGCGGCGGCTGGAGGCGGTGCGCCGCGACTTCGTCGCCAACGTCTCGCACGAGCTGAAGACGCCCATCACCTCCATCAAAGGCTTCGTGGAGACGCTGCTCGACGGGTCGATGCACCACCCGGAGGAGGCGGAGCGTTTCCTGGCCATCATCGCGCGGCACGCCGACCGCATGAACGCCATCCTCGAGGACCTGCTCACCCTCTCCCGCCTGGAGGGGCAGGGCGAAGAGGCCACCATGCCACTGGAGCCCGGCTCGGTGCAGGAGGTGATCGAGTCCGCGCTGCAGAGCTGCACGGTGCTGGCGCAGGAGAAGGATATCCGCATTGAGCTGATTGGCGAGGGCGGCGCGGTCGCCCGCATCAACCCCGCGCTGCTGGAGCAGGCTTTCGTCAACCTCATCGACAACGCCGTCAAATACAGCCCGCCCGGCAGCCGCGTGTCGGTGAATATCGCGCAGACCGACATGGAGACGCTGATCCACGTCAGCGACCAGGGCTACGGCATCGCCCGCGAGCACCTGCCGCGCATCTTCGAACGCTTCTACCGCGTCGATACCGGCCGCAGCCGCAAGCTGGGCGGCACCGGGCTGGGGCTGGCCATCGTCAAGCACATCGCCCAGGTCCACCAGGGCTCCGTCTCCGTCGAAAGCACCCTCGGCAGCGGCAGCACGTTTACCCTTCACCTGCCGAACGCAGCCTGACTATCGGAAAGCGCGCCAATGCGGCCAGCCCCCGGGGAGAATCTCCCCGGGGGCTGGCCGGCTTACCAAGCACCTCTTTTGTCTATAATTTTCAGTGTTGTTTTTGAATACGTTGCTCTTCTATTAAAGGAATCGGTCATATATTGGTTGTATTAAGAGTAATCGTATAAATTTTGCATAAAATTGACGCCATCTTCACATTCCGCTAACAAACCCCAGGTACTTTGGTCATGTAAGCGAATCAGCAGAGGAGAAGTAACCATGAAGTCACTACGTCTACTGGGGGCATGCCTGATTGCCATCCTGTTCACCGCCGCCACACTGGCGCAGGCGCCGGCCACGACTCCCCCACCCGCGCCGACCGCGCAGGCCGGCAGCAAAGGCTCGCTAGTGAAAATCGACGGCCGCCTGTTCGTGGGACTGTTCAGCTCCGGAGACAACGGGGCGTACCCGAACCGTGCATTCGATGTCTCGGACGCCAAGCTGCGCTTCACCTTCGTCCCGAGCAAGGACATCACCGTCGTCACCCGGCTCGGATACAGCAAGTCGGCCACCACCTTCGATTATTTCTATCTCGATCTGAATAACTGGGGCGGCATCGCCCCCGGCCAGCTGTTGCGGCTGGGCAAGCAGAAGGTCGAGTTCGGCGAAGAGACATTGACCGATAATCCGGCAGAGAACATCCTCATCACCAATTCCGTCGCGTCCATCGGCGGTAACGATGTGGGGGCGGCGTTCCGCGGCTCGATCACCGCGATCAAGGCGCCGACGAATTATGTGTTATCCGTGATGAACGGCACCGGCGACCTGGGCGTGGCTCCGCAGGGCCTGGCCGTCGCGGCGAAGCTGGGCGCCTCGCCCATCAAGAATCTGTACCTGTCTGCCAGCGTCTATGACTCCGGCGACATGATCAAGTCAGACAGCACGGTCGTCGCGCCGGCGTTGAAGGTCGCCAACCTGCAGACCGTGCCTACCGGCGCCACCAGTTGGGATCGCTCGCTGTGGGAAGTGAACGCCCGCTGGAATTACGGCCCCACCGGCGTCAAGCCGAATATCCCCAGCGGCGCGAATCAGGCGCCGTTCCAGCTCGGCGCGGCGCTCGGCCAGTTCAAAGACGATTTCTCCGGCGAAGGCATCACCGACCACAAGGGCCAATACTGGTACGTCGAAGGCCTGTATAACGCCACCGAGAAAATCTACCTGGCCTCGCGCCTCAGCGAAGTGACGCTGGACGACGATGCCACCGCCAAGCTGGCGGACAGCCCGGTGGCCGTCAACAGATACCGCCGTCTCTCCTTTGGCGCCGGCTATCATCTCAGTCCGTTGACGGATGTGAAATTCGAAATCACCAAGAACTCTACCGACGGCGGGACGAGCGAGCCGGATCTCGATCAGATTGCAATCGGGGTGGCGACGAAGTTCTAAATTCCTGGGATCGCAGGCGTCCCGCGCCTGCCTTAAGAAAACCGTTAATGTAACCCAGACCGCCTGTCGTAATCATATCAGTTGCTGTAACTGACTTGATAAAGACAGGCGGTCCTTGCTTTATTACCGGTTCTCTTAAGGCAGGCGCGGGACGCCTGCGATCCCAGGGATTATTAACACAACTTTCATACCACGCTCATCAAAGGCACACATGGTTCCTCAATACTGTATACGGTCAAACGATACACATTACGGAGGTAACCATCCATGTCACGCATCACGTTGTTAAGCTCGAGCCTGATCCGACTGGTGATCAGCGCCTGCCTGCTGCTGTCGGCGCTCGCGGTGTCCCGGGCGGTCGATCTGAATGGCGCGGGGGCCACTTTCCCGTTCCCGCTCTATTCGAAGTGGTTTTCGGTATACGAAAACAAGGGCGTCCGCATCAATTACCAGTCCATCGGCAGCGGCGGCGGCATCAAGCAACTGCAGGCCGGCACGGTGGACTTCGGCGCCAGCGACGCGCCGCTCTCCGACGAGGAGCTGAAGACGATGCCCGCGCCGGTGGTGCATATCCCCACCGTGGCCGGGGCCGTCGCGGTGGTCTACAATGTGCCCGGTATTGCAAAGGGCTTGCGCCTCAGCGGCGACGTGCTCGCCGGCATGTTCCTGGGCGAGATCACGAAATGGAACGACAAGCGGATCACGGCGCTGAACCCGAAGGTGAAGCTGCCGGACCTGCCCGTTATCATCGCGCACCGCTCCGATGGCAGCGGCACCTCCTACATCTTCACCAATTACCTGGCCGCCATCAGCAAGCCATGGGCGGACAAGGTCGGCATCGGCAAGTCCGTCAGCTGGCCGGTCGGCCTGGGTGGCAAAGGCAGCGAAGGCGTCTCCGGCGTCGTCACGCAGATGCCGGGATCGCTGGGGTACGTCGAGCTGGCTTATGCCCTTCAGAACAAGATGGCGTATGCCTATATGAAGAACAAGTCCGGCACCTTCGTCGAACCGACCATCGCCTCCACCACCGCCGCGGCTGCCGGCGCGATTGCGGCGATGAAGAAGGATGTGCGCGTCTCCATCGTCAACGCCGCCGGCAAAACCGCCTACCCGATCGCCGGCTTCACCTACATTCTGCTATACAAGAATCAAGCAGACTCGGCGAAAGGCAAAACGCTGGTCACTTTCCTCCAGTGGGCGATTCATGATGGCCAAAGCTACGCCGAAAAACTGGTTTATGCCCCGCTGCCGAAAGAGGTGGTAAAGATGAACGAAACGGCGCTGAAAACCATCACCGGCAATGGGAAAGCGATTCTAAAATAAGAACACGGCAACCTGCTGATGATCATCGCCCGAGGGAGCTGCACGCCAACTCCGCTCGGGTGATGGTCATGATTTCGAAATGATTTCGGGTGGAGGAATAGTCATGTCATCGCTGACACCGGCCATGCATGTGCCGGCGCAAGGTAATGCGAAGCTTGCCCAATTTATGGAGATCGTCAATGTTGACGAAGAGTTGATTCAGCTCTGGAAGAGCGCCAATATCAACGCGGTTGACCGCTCCGGGATGAGTGATCATGGCGCGGTGCACGTGCAGATCGTGGCCAACGCTGCGTATAAGATCCTCCGGCTGCTCATGCAAGGCGGCATCCCCCCGAGTGTCACGGTGAATTACGGCTTTAATAAGGATGACGCGGGAGTGATCGTCGTCGGCAGCGCCCTCCTTCACGATATCGGCATGTCCGTGCAGCGCGAGAATCACGAATTCTACAGTGTGCTGATCGCCCGGGACCTGTTGAAATCACTGCTCTCGCCGCTCTACGGCGCCACGGCGCGGGCCATCATGACGTCCGAGATCCTGCACGGCATTGTTGCGCATCAAACTAGCGAAATGTGTCTGACCATCGAAGCGGGTGCGCTGAAAGTGGCCGATGCCCTGGATATGACGCAGGGGCGGTCACGGATTCCGTTTGAGGCCGGGCAGATCAACATTCATGCGGTCTCGGCGCTGGCCATCGAGAGTGTCAATCTCAGTCGCGGAGAAACGAAGCCCGTGCATGTCGATATCCACATGAACAACTATGCGGGCATCTTCCAGCTTGATGAGCTGCTGAAACCCAAACTGCTCCACTCCAGCATTGCCCCTTATGTCGAGATCAGCGCCTTTATCGCCAGTGATTCCGAAAAAGATCTGGGGGTGGTGTATAGCCTGTAGATTTATTGCGATGGTGCTTGTGAATGAACAGCGATTCCGGCGCTCCAAGGTTGCTTCGTTGGAGAAACAATCCGCCGTACTAACATGCAACTGACACGATCCTAACATAACATTAACAATTCGGCGGTATGGTGATACTGATGATAAATAACCTGACAGATCGATGGATCAAACAAGGAGGCGCGATGAAAACCTTCTTCATCCGCGGCGGAGCCGCCGCCGTCATGCTGGGCATCCTGCTGCTGGCAAGCTCCTGCGCGAAGCAGGGGAATCCGCCGACTGGCGGCCAGTCCAGCACGGCAAGCATCTACCTGAACGGCGCCGGGGCGACCTTCCCCTTCCCCATCTACTCCAAGTGGTTCGACGAATATGGCAAGGCGAACCCCGAGGTGCGCATCAATTACCAGAGCATCGGTAGCGGTGGGGGCATCAAGCAACTGCAGGCGGGCACGGTAGACTTCGGCGCCAGCGACGCGCCGCTGTCCGATGCCGAAGTAAAGCAGATGCCCGCGCCGGTGATTCACCTGCCGATGGTGGCTGGCGCGGTGGCACTGGCCTACAACCTGCCGGGCGTGCCCACCGGATTGAAATTGAGCCCGGAGGTGCTGGCGGGGATGTTCCTCGGCAACATTACCAAATGGAACGATCTGAAGATCACCTCCATGAACCCGGGAATGAAGCTGCCGGCGCTGCCGGTGGTCATCGCCCACCGTTCCGACGGCAGCGGCACCACCTACATCTTCACCAACTACCTGGCCGCGGTCAGTCCCGCATGGAAATCCAAGGTCGGCGCCGGCAAATCGGTGAACTGGCCGGCGGGCATCGGCGGCAAGGGGAACGAAGGGGTGGCAGGCGTGCTGACGCAGCGTCCCGGCAGCCTCGGTTACGTCGAGCTGGCCTACGCGGACCAGAACAAATTCACTGTCGCCGCCATCCGGAATCCGGCCGGGCAGTTTGTGATGCCAACCATCGATTCCACCACCGCCGCTGCCTCCGGCGCGGTGAGCGCCATGAAGAAGGACGTACGGGTATCCATCGTCAACGCGCCCGGCGCGAAGGCCTATCCGATCAGCGGCTTTACCTACATCCTGATCTACAAAGAGCAGAAAGACGCGACGAAAGGCAAGGCGCTGGTGGATTTCCTGCAATGGGCGATCACCGACGGCCAGCCATACGCCGCGCCGTTGAAATACGCGCCGCTGCCGGCCGCGGTCGTCAGCATCAATAAGCAGGCACTCGCCACCGTCACGCATAACGGGAAACCGCTGCAGTAGAAGGAGCTCGAGGTGGCAAACGCCAATACCGCACACATCCTGCACCGCCGTGGATTTTTTGGGCCCAACGCCGTGGACAAGGTCTTCCGCTGGGGCACGCTGGTCATTTCGCTGGTCGTCCCGCTGTTGATACTGTTGCTCTGGTTCGTGCTGTCGTGGGACTCCGCGCAATCTGCCCGGCATTTCGGCGGGCACTTCCTCACCCGGTCGATCTGGGACCCGGTGCATGCGCATTTCGGCGTGCTCTTCGCCATCTTCGGCACCGCGGTGTCGTCGCTGCTGGCATTGATCATCGCGGTGCCCATCAGCCTGGGAGCGGCGTTGTTCCTGGCGGAGCTGGCCCCGCGCTGGCTGCGGAACCCGGTGTCCTTCCTCATCGAGATGCTGGCGGCGGTGCCGAGCATCGTCTACGGGCTGTGGGGATTGTTCGTACTGGTGCCGGTGCTGGTGCCGGTGGAACTGTGGTTGAACCAGCATCTCGGTTTCCTGCCCATCTTCCAGGGCGCGCCGTACGGCGTGGGCATGCTGGCGGCCGGCGTCATCCTGGCGATCATGATCTTGCCGTATATCACTTCCGTCTCACGCGAGGTGATCCAGGCGGTGCCGCAGACCCAGCGCGAGGCGTCGCTGGCGCTGGGGGCGACCCGCTGGGAGACGCTGCGCGGTCCGGTGCTGCGCTATGCGCGCTCCGGCATCCTCGGCGCGGTTATCCTCGGGCTGGGGCGCGCACTGGGCGAGACGATGGCGGTGACCATGGTGATCGGCAACGTGCCGGCCATCTCCGCCTCGTTGTTTTCGCCGGGCTACACGCTGCCCAGCCTGCTGGCCAACGAATTCGTGGAGGCCACCGAGCCGCTGCACATCTCCGCGCTGGTGGAGGCGGCGCTGGTGCTGCTGGTGATCACCTTCATCGTCAACGCCGGCGCGCGGGTGCTGATCTGGAGCGTCTCGCGCGGGCAGGGACAGGGGGTTCGCGAATGAGCAGCCTGAAACGCGAGCGCACCTGGCGCAATGCGCGGCGCAGCACGGTAAACCGGCTGATGTGGGTGGGGGCCATTCTGGCGTCCCTGCTCGCCATCACCCCATTGCTGCTGGTGCTCTACTACCTGCTGCTGCAGGGTCTGCCGGCGCTGAACTGGGCCTTTTTCACGCAATTGCCGAAGCCGGTGGGCGAGCCGGGCGGCGGCATGGCCAACGCCATCCTGGGTACGCTCATCCTCATCGGGCTGGCCAGCCTCTTAGGTTTACCGGTGGGGATCTTCGGCGGCATCTACCTGGCAGAGTTCGGCAACGGGCGCTTCGGCAATGCCGTCCGCTTCACCGCCGACGTGCTGGCCAGCGTGCCGTCCATCGTCATCGGCATTCTCGTCTACGGCATCTTGGTGGTGCCGATGAAGCACTTTTCCGCCTTCGCCGGCGGGGTGGCGCTGGGTGTCATGATGATCCCAATGGTGATGCGCACCACCGAGGAGCTGGTGCGGCTGGTGCCGCTGTCACAGCGGGAAGCCGCGCTGGCGCTGGGGGCCACGCGCTTCAAAACCGTCTTCACCGTGGTGATGGCGGCCGCCCGCGGCGGGGTGATCACCGGGGTGCTGCTGGCGGTGGCGCGCATCGCGGGCGAGACGGCGCCGCTGCTCTTCACCGCCTTCGGCAACCGGTATTTGAGCGCGGACCTGAACCAACCCATTGCCAGCCTGCCGGTGGATATCTTCACCCGCGCTATCGCCCCCTACCCGGATTGGCACGCGCAGGCGTGGGCGGGCGCGCTGGTGCTGGTAGTATTAATTTTGATCCTTAGCATCACTGCGCGCTATGCAACGCGCGGGCGGTTCCGTCTGGTGAGGTAAAATATGGTCGCAACATTCGATGCGCGGCAGCAGATGACAGTGGAAAGGGATGAAATGCCCGAGTTTCCCGTGAAGATACAGATCGAGCATTTGAACTTTTTTTACGGGCGCAAACAAGCCTTGCGCGATATTTCGATTACGATCCGCGAGCGGCAGATCACCGCGCTGATCGGGCCGTCCGGCTGCGGCAAGTCCACCTTTCTGCGCACGCTGAATCGCATGAACGATGTGATCGAGGACACCCACACTGAAGGGTGTGTCTTGCTGGACGGCGAGGATATCTTCGCGAAGGACGTGGACGTGGTGGCGCTGCGGCGGCTGGTGGGCATGGTTTTCCAGCGCCCCACCCCCTTCCCGATGTCCATCTTCGACAACGTGGCTTATGGCGTGCGCATCAATGGGCTGGCGCGGGGGTCCGAGCTGGCAGAGGTAGTGGAGCGGAGCCTGCGGCAAGGCGCGCTGTGGGACGAAGTGAAGGACGTGCTGCATCAGCCGGCCACCGCGCTTTCCGGTGGGCAGCAGCAGCGGCTCTGCATCGCCCGCGTGCTCGCTGTGCAGCCGGAAGTGGTGCTGATGGACGAGCCGTGTTCCGCGCTCGATCCGATCTCGACGGCCAGCATCGAGGAGTTGATGATTCAACTCAAGGAGCAATACACTATCGTCATCGTGACGCACAACATGCAGCAGGCCGCGCGGGTGAGCGACGAGACGGGCTTCTTCCTGACCGGCGAGCTGATCGAATTCGACCAATCCCCCCGCATTTTCACCGACCCGCGGGACAAGCGGACGGAGGACTATATTACGGGACGGTTCGGATAAGCTTGAATGAATGTCATCGGATGATTCGTAGGGCGCGAAGGCCTTATCGAAGAGTAAGAACCATAGAGGTGCACCATGATGAAACGACATATGGACCGTGAGATCGAGAAGCTGAAGAAAGAGATCCTGACCCTAAGCGCGCTGGTGCAGGAGCGAGTGCGGGAGGCGGTACAGGCGGTGAGCACGCGCAACTCGGAGCTGGCGGAGCAAGTGATCGAGCGTGACTCCGACGTCGACCAGATGGAGGTCGACATCGAGGAGGATTGCCTGAAGATACTCGCGCTGTACCAGCCGGTGGCCAGCGACTTGCGCTTCGTGGTGGCGGTGTTGAAGATCAATAACGACCTGGAGCGGGTGGCGGATGAAGCGGTCAACATCGCCGAGCGAGCGGATTTCCTGGCCCATCACGCGCCGGTCGACCTGCCGTTGAATTTCGATATCATGATGGAGAAATCGCAGGCCATGCTGCGCAAAAGCCTGGACGCGTTGATGACGATGAACACCGGGCTGGCATACCAGGTCGGTCGTGATGACGACGAGGTCGATGATCTCAATCGTCGGATGTATGAGATCGTGCAGGAGGCAATGAGCCGGCAGCCCGAGCGGATCGATTGCCTCATCCACGTGATGTCCATCTCCCGGCACCTGGAGCGGATTGCCGATTACGCGACCAACATTGCGGAGGATATCGTCTACATGATCGAGGGAGAAATCATCCGGCACAATGCCGAAATATATCGCTGACCGTTTGTCGTGACCCAGCCCAAAACCGCCGGTGCTGTCACCTTTCCGCACATCCGCGGCGGGGTAACCGGCGGACACTGAAGGAAGGCATCTGCACATCCCGGGTGACGCGCGAGCGCCCGCCCGGGGTGCTGCTGTTTCATTCCTAAGGAGGCTGGTGAAAGATGAAACTAAGCTTGATCGGGAAGGTCGTGCTGCTGGCAGGCCTGCTGCTGGGCGCCGCGGCCATCACGCTGTTCGGGCAAAATCGGGCCAGGCTGGGCGACACCTATGAAGCCGTGGTGCAGGCCAATCGGACGCAGAGTTTCAAACACGGCCGCAATATCTTTCGCTACGATACCTTTGGCGACGAAGTCTACTGGGGCGACACGGTGAAGTTGCACCAGGCTATTCAGGGTACAAAGTTCGGCGGGGTTGGCAACGGCGTCTCACCGAAAACGGCGTTGTCACTCGGGTTGAAGGTGGACGTGAGCGCGCTGCCGATGGCATTGCTAAACCAGCTCAAGCGAGGGCAGGTGAATCTGGACGATCCGGCCACCACGCTGGCGCTGTTGAAGCTGAATGCGGTGGTGGGGGTGAAGGGATTCTTCACGCAGGACGGCAAGCGGCTGCGCTCGATCGGCGTTACCTGCTCGATCTGCCACGCGACGGTGGATGACTCCTTCGCGCCTGGTATCGGCAAACGGCTGGATGGCTGGGCGAACCGCGACCTGAACATCGGCGCCATCGCCGCGGCGGCGCCTGACCTGAGCGTGGTGGCCAATGCGCTGCAGACCGACCAGGCCAACGTGCGCAAGGTGCTGAACAGCTGGGGGCCGGGGAAATATGATGCCGAGCTCAACTTTGACGGCAAAGCTTTCCGCCCCGACGGTAAAACAGGCGCCACGCTGATTCCCCCGGCATTCGGCATGGCGGGAATCAACCTGCACACCTGGACGGCCGGACACGGCAACCTGACCTACTGGAACGCGTATGTGGCGGTGACGCAGATGCACGGGCAGGGGACGTTTTATGACCCGCGTTACAACAACCCACAGCTGTTCCCGGTCGCCGTGCGCACCGGCATCTGGAACACGCGGCCGCAGGTGGACATGGTGACCTCCAAGCTGCCGGACCTGCACACGTACCAACTGGCGCTGCTGGCCCCGAAGCCACCGGCTGGCAGTTTCAATGCGGCCGCCGCGGCGCGCGGGAAAACGCTCTTCAACGGGAAGGCGCGCTGCGCCACCTGCCATGTGCCACCCATCACCGCCGAACCGGGCTGGAATGCCCACCGACCGGCGGAGATCGGGGTCGATACCTTCCAGTCTGACCGCGACCCGACCGGCATGTATGCCACCCAGCGGCTGACCGGCCTCTGGACACACCAGAAAGGCGGCTTCTACCACGACGGCCGCTTCGCCACGCTGATGGACGTGGTGAACCACTACGACACGCTGCTGAACCTCGGTCTGACGACGGGGGAGAAGGGCGATCTGGTCGAGTATCTGAAGTCGATTTGACGTTCGATAATGGGAAACCCGTACGTAGTCAGCCACGCGGCCGGAGCGGAGTGGCGTTCGTGTTTAGGAAGACTTACCTATCAACGCCGCCACTCCGCCCCGGCTGCATGGCTTGTTACGAACGGGCTTCCCCGTTTTCGGTTGCCGTAGGGGACAGTCCCTGGAAACCCTACCGCTTTCGCCCCTTCTTCAGCTCCTTCTGGTACTTCCCGATCTGCTTCCAGAAGTGCTCGCGCTCTTCCCGCAGGCGGGCGTCTTCGCGGGTGGCCTGGTAGCTCAGTTCCCGCTCCATTTTACGGTAGTTTTCGTAGCGGTCCGGGTCAAGGATGCCGTCTTCCAATGCGGCGCGCACCCGGCAGCCGGGCTCCTGCCGGTGCTGGCAATCGTCATACCGGCACTGCCGCGCCAGCGCGTCGATCTCGGGGAAAGCGCCGGCCAACCCCTCGTCGGCGTGCCAGAGCTGCAATTCACGCATGCCCGGCGTGTCGATAATCAGCGCACCACTCGGCAGCGTGAACAGCTCGCGGTGGGTGGTGGTGTGCCGGCCGTGATCGTCCATGCTGCGCACTTCCTGCACGCGCTGCACATCATCGCCCAGCAGGTGGTTGAGCAGCGTGGACTTCCCTACCCCGGAGGAGCCCAGCAGCGCCAGTGTCCGACCCGGAGCCAGGTATTGCCGCAACACCTCCAGCCCCTGCCCGGCATATACGCTGAGCGGGTGAACCGGCACACCGGGCGTGGAGGCGCACACCTCCTGCATGCGCTCCTCAACCACATCGCACAGGTCGGCCTTCGTCAGCAGCACCACCGGCTCGGCGCCGCTTTCCCAGGCCACCGTCACGTAACGCTCGATGCGCCGCAGGTTGTAGTTGCCGTCCAGCCCCATCACCAGCAGCACGGTATCGACGTTTGCCGCAAGGAGCTGCTCGCCGCCACGCGTGCCGGCCGCCTGGCGCGAGAATTTGCTCTGCCGCGGCAGCAGCCCGTGAATCGTCGCTTTCGGCGTCGATTCCTCGTGGATGCGGATGACGGCCCAGTCGCCGACCACCGGCAGGTCGCCGCGTGCGTCGGCTTCGTAGTAGTATTTGCCGGTGAGCACGGCCGGGATCTCCCCGTGCCGCGCCGTCCACACGGCGTAGAGTTGCTTTTGTTCCAGCGAAATGCGGCCGGCGTCATACCCCTCCGCGCGAAACGGCGCGAAGCGGCCGGCCCAGTGGGCATTCCAGCCCAGAGCTTCCAGTGTCATGTCAGGTGTTCCCTTTCATCATCACAACAAAAAAACGCCGCCTGCGCGTAGTGCGCCTGCGGCGGGGAACATTCCGGCATGACCGATGTCAACCGGTTACCGACCCCCGCTGAGGCGCAATACGCGTGCTGTGACAACAATGACCGTAACCACGTGCGCCTCCTTCCAAAGGGTATGAACTGTATCGATTGTACTCCCGCACTTTGCGGGTGTCAATCCTACCTCGTATCCATGCTCTTTCTCTCACACTATCGCATTCACGCTACCCTTTGATAAAGAGACTATGGAAATATTGGAGACACTGTTTCGTGACACATTCTCAGTCTGGAAGGAGGCGAGAGCCCCGCCGGATATCGGGAAGCCTACCGAAACTCGGCGGGGCTCTCGCCTCCTTCCAGACTGAGAATCACCTTTCCACCACTTCAATTAGAATGAAGGTTCTCCCGGCGAGGACGGCGAATAAAACGGATGTCGTCATGCCAGTCAAAATCACCGCCGAGACCGACCTATACCAGCCCGTTCACGACTACCTGGTCGCGCAGGGGTATACCGTGCGCAGCGAGGTGCGGGATTGCGACATCGCCGCGGTGAAGGGCGACGATTTAGTCGTCATCGAGCTCAAGCGCCAACTCTCGCTGGCCCTCGTCGCGCAAGCGATCAAGCGGCAGGAGCTCACCGAGGCGGTCTACCTGGCCATCCCGCGCCCGCCGAACCGGCAGAAGTGGAACGCGCAAACGAAGGACGTCCGCCGACTGCTGCGCCGGCTGGAACTGGGCTTGCTGCTGGTTTCCAAGCGGTTGGTGGAGATCGTCTTCCACCCACTGCCCGCGGAACGGCAGAAGCGGAAGGCCAAGCGGCGCGTGGTGCTGGAGGAGATCGGCAACCGCTCCGGCGATTACAACCAGGGCGGCAGCACGCGCAAGAAACTGGTCACCGCCTACCGGGAAAACGCCATTCAGATTGCCGCCTGCCTGTGCGCGCTCGGTCCCTGCTCGCCGGCCCAACTGCGCAAGCTGGGCACCGGCAAGAAAACCCTGGGCATCCTCTACCGCAATGTCTACGGCTGGTTCGAGCGCCAGGACCGCGGCCTGTACGCCCTCAGTACCCGCGGGCAGAACGAACTGAACGGGTACCCGGAGCTGGCCACGCTATACCAACCTACGCCCGGGGACTGACCTCGGATCTGGCGCCCGGCAGGAAGATGACATTGCCCGCTCGGGGGTCAGTCCCCACGTATAGGAAAGCTTCCCTAACGTGGAAACTGACCCTCAGCCGGGCAGGATATTTCCTTACGAGCATTAGATTCGAGGTCAGTCCCCCAGCCTGCCTTGTCTTCATTTCCCGACAAACGTCGTTTCCTCACCCGACCCCACCCATCCATCTTCCGGTATCATGCTGTTGATCCAACACGCAAAGGAGCAATGGCCATGCCGGCTTTTCTCGACCCGTTCCCGGGCAACGTGCCGCGCGAGATGTCGCACGGCGAGCTGACCCGCGCCATCTTGCTGGATATCGCCGCGGAGCTGGAGGCGGTCCACCTGTACCTGGCACACATGGAAGCCACCAGCAACGAAGACGCGAAGAAGGTGCTTTTCGACATCGCACAGGAAGAGCTGGTGCACGCCGGGGAATTCACCAGCCTGCTCTACCGCCTGGACCCGCTGGCCGGGGCGAAGGCGCAGCAGGGATTCGGTGAGGTGCAGGAGTTGCTGGGGAGCAAATCCCCCTACGCCGTCGCCCCCGCGCCGGCCGATGCCCCCGCCGATGCGGCGGACGCCCCGCCTGTAACCGGGACGCTGACGGTGGGGAGCCTGAAAGAGGCGTAGATAGTGAGTACGAACAACCTGATACACTGACTACTTTAACAACGTGAAAATGTATATGTCCGCCCACGATGGGAGGGCGAGACTCCTGCCCAATACTGTTCAAATAAGGATTTTCGTAGGGGCGAGTGGCACTCGCCCCGTTACGGGAGCCGTATTCGTCTTGAGGCGAAATGCAGCACCCGACTCTCTTACGGGGCGAGTGCCACTCGCCCCTACGAAAATCCTTATTTGAACAGTATTGGGTAGGAGCCTCGCCTTCCCATCATGGGCAGACGCTTGAATTTTTAAAATGCATAACTACGGACCGATTTCCCTTCCTCCGAGGGCAGGATGATTACACTATCACATAGTGATCAGGTTATTCAGGTGCCCATTGTCTGCAACTTGAATATTCTTAAAAATAAATTCCAAAGTTTTGTCGCTATCGGTAGCAGAATAAATTTTCGGAAATTCTCAGAGAATACTAAGCCGATCACCCCGATAATATAGAGGAATGGTTTCTTTATCAACTGTATGAATAGGGTATTGATAAACGGATTATGAAATAGCGCAGGTAGATAACGCCAGCAGGAAAGGTAGAGGAGCTTTCCCGGTGGCGGCAACTTGACAACACATTTATCGATCGGGTTACCCCGCTCATTCTTGGTCGGATTAGTCACGGTCTCGACCGAAGATTGAGATGCTCCTTTGAATGAATACGGTGGCATCTCAACATGAATTTTCGATTTATCTGTATTATACACGAGAACAATGTCCGGGAATTTCGTCACGGGGGAATGATACGTATAGTCCATATACGATCGAGACCAGACAACCTCGGCAGCAACCGGTGAATCGTAATCCCATTGGTTGTTACCGATTCTGCCTTCGAGATGACGACTGATGGTGGCATTTTGCAACAGGCAACTCCCACTTGATGGAATCGCTCCCAGTTCGACCTTCCAGTTCTCAGACATCAGGTTGCGAATCATTGTCTTTAACAGGTCTTGTCGTGTTCGATCTTGTTGAAGCGCATTCAGCTCTTCAGGCGATAATAACCTTTCGTAACAGTTCCTCAGCGGTGTCAGATCAGAAAAACTTATCGTTTCATCTACACTGTATCGGGATCTCTGTTCAATTTTGATTGTCGAAATTAACTCTCCCTTAAACTTGATGGTATCCTGATAGACCCGTGATACATGCCCGTCGACAAAACACGTATTCACATGCCCACTATGGCGAGGGGAGAGTTTGCCATTTTCACAATCTCTGACCAATGCGGTTGAAGTTTGGTCTTCAATATCAGCCATTAGCTTACCACTAATGTATGGGTTCATATCATAACTAACGATAATATCCAATTCTTGGTTCATATCAGAACCGGCTTCGGTAGCATTACGTAAATCTGATGGGCAATGTAAGATTTCATTATCGACCTTTTTAATACCCGTCGCAGCGATCCAGTTTTCATGAGACGGTAAGCGTTCGCCGTTATCCTGTATATACGTCTGCAATGCCACTCCGAGCTGCCGCAGATGGTTCGAGCACTGTGATTGATAGGCTTTCTCTCTAGTTTTTGCGAACATGGGAAAGATTATTGCTGCAAGAATGGCGATGATAGCCACAACGACTAACAATTCGACTAGGGTAAAGCCAGAAATATTTTCTGTTACCTGCTCCACTTCAGCATCATCTGGTCTCTCGACGGCTTTCGCTTCACCAGACTCTGTTTTCGCTTCGGTGTTTACCATAGCATGCTTGGCTTGCCCTCCTTCCTTTCCGACAAGCCGTTCCCCGACAATTCTTGAGAGAAGGTAACCGACAGCTAGACCCAGAATCGCGAATACCAGGAGTAGCGGATTGAGAACCGAGAGTACCAGAGTCAACACGAGGAAAAGGATGATCGGCAGGATATTTGATTTCATATGGGTATTCTCCCTCCAAAGTACTGATAAGCATCTCTCTAACTTGTGAAGTACCGGATATGAAAAGGCCACGGTCAATTGACAAACAATGCTGGATGATAGCGCCAAAAGAAAAATCAGCAGTAGGCATTAATGAAAAACGACAGATTCGTTATCTTATCATACAAATACAGGCTGGCGAAGGAGTGCAGTAACATCGGCTTGGTGTCTAGGAATATTATCATAAAAGGGCAGTATACACAAGGGTGATTCTTGTACGACTAAAATCAATAATGTTATAGCAGGTATCGATGCCTGGCACGAGTAATTTATATAGAATGAATCAATTCTTCCCGAACGCTTTCACCATTGACGTTACTCCCGATTGGGAGGCCATGCGCGCGTGCATTCTGCGCCAGGGCACGCCGAAGCGGGTGCATGTCATCGAGCTGTTTCTCGATCTGGTGGTGCAGCAGGCGATCGCCGACCGCTACGGGTTGCTGCCGGGGGTGGCGCCGGATGATCCGGTGTATACCGTCAAACTCAACGCGGCGGTACAGCGCTTCCTCGGGTATGATTACGTCCGTTGCACGCTGGACGATATCGCCGTCAAAATGCACGACCTGGCCGCCGACGACACCGCGGCAGAGAACCGCAAGAGCGCCCGCCACTTCGTTGACGAATCAAAAGGCCCCATCACCACCTGGGAGGAGTTCGAGACCTACCCCTGGCCGAACCCGGAGAAGGCATCGAGCCGCTCGCTGCAATGGCTGGAGGAGAACCTGCCGGAGGGCATGTGCATCATCGCCAGCGGCGCCTTCGCTCATTTCTTCGAGTGGCTGAGCTTCTTGATGGGGTATGAAACGCTCTGCTACGCTCTTTACGACGAGCGCGAGTTGGTGAAGGCCATCGCCGAACGCATCCTGGAGATCAACAAGGTGATGATCCGGCGGCTGCTGCAGTTCGACCGGGTCAAGTTCATCTGGGGCAGCGACGATCTGGGGTTCCGCTCCGGCACGCTGATCGGCCCGGAGGACATGCGCGAGTTCGTGCTGCCCGGGCACAAGCTGATGGCGCAGGCCAGCCACGACGCCGGGCGGCCGTACCTGCTGCATTCCTGCGGCAAGCTGGACACGATCATGGACGACCTGATTGACGACGTGAAGATCGACGCCAAGCACTCCTTCGAGGACACCATCGAGAGCGTGATCGAAGCGAAGGAGACCTACGGAAAGCGCATCGGCCTGCTCGGTGGCATCGACGTGGACTTCCTCTGCCGGGCGGACGAAGCCGCCGTGCGCCGCCGGGTACGGGAAACCCTCGACCGCTGCCTCCCCGGCGGCGGCTACCTCCTCGGCACCGGCAACAGCGTGGCCAATTACGTGCCGCTGGAGAATTATTTCGCGATGCTGGACGAGGGACGGAAATTCACAGTGTAGTTTTTCTCCGCAGATTGAAATGATTGAAAAGATAAAAACTACTCCGTTAAGTTTTCGTATGGAATGAGAACCCGATGCATTGAAGAGCAGTAGATTGGAGGTTTGATTGTTTTCCAGTCAAACCACCTGCCCAGCCTTCCATTCGTCAACCAATTTCTCGCTCCATAAGAAGACTTTATGGGGTAGTTTATTATCTTTTCAATCATTTCAATCTGTGGAGAAAAAACTAAGCTTGCCCCTCGCTCGGCAACAACTGCTTCGCGAACGCCTGCGGGTCGAACTCGGCGATGTCGCCCGCCTTTTCGCCGGTGCCGATATAACGGATAGAGATAGGGATCTCCTGGGCGATGGAGAGGACGTTGCCACCCTTTGCGGTGCCGTCCAGCTTCGTCATCACCAGGCCGGTGAGGCCGACGGCGTTGGTGAACTCCCGCGCCTGGCTGAGGGCGTTCTGGCCGGTGGTGCCGTCGAGCACCAGCAGCGTCTCGTCCGCGGGGTGGCCCAGCTCGCGCTCGATGACGCGGTTAATCTTCTTCAACTCCTCCATCAGGTTGTGCTTGGTGTGCAGGCGGCCGGCGGTATCCACGATCACGTAGTCGATGTTGCGCGCGCGCGCCGCCTGGATGGCATCATACACCACTGCCGCCGCGTCCGAGCCCATCTGGTGGCGCACCACGTCCACGCCGATGCGCTGGCCCCACAGCTCGAGCTGCTCGATGGCCGCCGCGCGGTAGGTGTCGCCGGCGGCGATGATAACCGGGCGCCGCTGGCTCTTCAGCAGGTTGGCCAGCTTTGCGATGGTGGTCGTCTTCCCCACCCCGTTCACGCCCACCACCAGCACCACCCCCGGCTTCTGCGCCGGCTGCGCCAGCGGGCGCGCGTTGTGCGCCAGCATCTCCGCGATCAGCCCCTGCAGCAGCGTATACGCCACCTCCACGTCCTTGGCGCCGGCTTTGCGCACCGCCTCACGCAACTGCTCCACCAGCACGCTGGCCGTGTGCACGCTCACGTCCGCCATAATCAGCGAGTCCGCCAGATCCTCATACAGCTCCTCGGTGATCTCGCTGCGGCGGAACACATCCTTGATGCGATCGAAAAAACCTTTGAACATAGCAGGTATTGTTCTACCCGGCCGTGCCCGTCCCTTTTCACGGCAAGTCAAAATTCACGCACAGGAACTGAACCAGGTATTTGACGGCAGGCAAAGGCCGCACTACAATCCACATAACGCTCCCGGCTCAAAGGAATCCCATGGACATCGACGCCCTCATCGAGCAGCTCATCGTTCCCGCGCCTCTCAACGAGCAGCAACCGTGGTTACTGCATGAAGCGCAGTGGCAGGCGGCGCTGGCGCTGGCGGAGATCGGCGCGCCCGCGGTGCCGGCGTTGATCGGCGTGCTGGGGCATCCCGTCACCAGCGTGCGGGTGGCGGCGATGAACGCACTGCGCGATATGGGAGAGGCGGCAGCACCGGCGGTGAAGGCGATCTCCGCCAATCTTCGCGACTCCGACGCGTTGGTGCGCCGCCTGGCGCTCGGCTCGCTGGGATACATACGGGCGGGCGTCACAACGGCCGTGCCGGCGCTGCTGGAGCGGTTGAGGAACGACGAAGATTTTGAGAACCGCGGGGCAGCGGCCTGGGTAATCCACTGCATTGCCGAAGAGGCCTGTGCTGTTTCGGACGTTGTGAAGGGACTGGCGGCGGCACTGGCAGACGAGGAGCGCATCGTGCGGCTGAATGCCGCGGCGGCGCTGGGCGAGATGGGGGAAAAGGCGGCAGACGCCCTGCCCGCGCTGACCCGCGCCTTGCAACACCCGGATCAATACACGCGGATTTACGCGGCAGATGCCATTGGCAATATCGGTAATGGCGACGTGGCGGCTTTGACCACGGCGCTGGCCACCATCAGCGACGATTCCGCGGCGCGTGAGCGGATTTGCAACACCGTGGAGCGCCAGACCGGCACACGCCCCCCCTTGCCGCCGGAGCCCGAGCCGCCGGTGGCTGCCCACCCGTGGGCGGCGCTGGCACGGACCGATTTTTCACTGGCCTGCCAGCCGGTACAGACGCAGCGCCGCACCATCGACCAGGATCGGCTGACGCAGGCCTTCCTCGATGCGGAGGTGTGCAACGCCTTTTGCTTCTGGCCTGACCACACCTTTTACAACGTGCCGCTGCCGACCGGCGATCAGATGGCGCGGTGGAACATGACCGGCCTCTGGTATTTCTTCACCGAGGATATTTTCAACCCGCGCGCCCAACGCGATTGGGGATACCGCACGATTACCGAGTATAACCAGGCGACGGTGGAGCGGATCCTGGAAATGGGCCGACGGCTCGGTAAGGAGCGGTGCATCTGGTCGGTGGGGCACGAACAATTTGACGCTGCCGGACATTGGCGCACGCGGGAGCAGGGGGTGGCACGCACGCCGGCGTTCCGCACGAAGCAGGAAGGTTATGACTTCTACCGCGCCTGGATCACCACTGCCATCCATAAAAATCACTGGAACGCCGATTACGGCAATAACCGGCCGAGTAAGTTCTATCGCGGTTGGGACGTGCAGGACCCGGTGACGTGGGAATTCATCGCCCGAGATGAGATCGACCTTTCCCCGGTGACCATGATGTCCGGCGGCGTCTGCCCGGCGCTGGCGCACGCGGCGTTCGACATCCTGCCGCAAATCGGCTGGTACTGGTGGGAGGGGCAGATCGACGGCTCCAGCCTGCAGATCGGCGCCGCTTACGTTCGCGGCGCCGCCCGGCAATATGGGAAGCGGTGGCTGCTGGACGCCTCGCCATGGAGCCCGCTGACCGGCGGCATGAAGTTCGACGCCGAGGGCAACAATCTGCGCGGCGTGACCGACAACCAGCAGATGCGCACCTGGCTGTATGGCTACTTTGCCGGTGCAGATTGCGTCTTCGAAGAAGCCAGCAATATCACGCATTTCCACACGACCGGCGCCGGGGAAGGCCAGACGGATTTCATCATCACCTCGACCGGCCGCATGGCGAAGGACGTCGCGGACTTCTGCTTCCGGCGCTGTCCCGAGCGCGGGGTGCCGTATGCGCCGGTAGGCGTGCTGCTCGAACATCGGCACGGATACGAACCGCGCCCGCATACGAATTTCCGCGGCGACGGCACCTGGTATTACCTGCCGCGCGGCGATGGCGAATGGGAGATCGAGCGCTTCTGGCAGGCGGTTTACCCAGGTCACTCGGAATTCCCCGACGTGAATGAGGACGCGCCGCTGGTCGAGCGCGAGCCACGCTGCCTGCACCAGTCCGTCATGGGCGATGTCTTCGACGTGCTCACCGACCGCTGTCCGGCGGAGGTGCTCATGCGCTACCCGCGCCTGCTGACGCTGGGCGGCATTCAGGTGACGGCGGAACTGCAATCAACGCTGCAAGCCTATGCCGAGGGGGGCGGGCAACTGCTGCTGAACGTCGCTCACCTGCCCGATCCCGATCTTTTCGACTCGGCTGAATGGACGCCGGTGTTGAAGGATGAGTCGGATCAACCCCTTCTGGTCGAGCGAGCAGTGGGCAATGGCAAGGTGCTGCTGTCGCTGGTGACGCACAACCTGGCCGGTGCAGGCGATGAATCGTCATACCTGGCGGCGATGGTCGATTTCTTGCGAGATTGGATTGCGCCGGTCTACCCCCTGCGTGTGAATACGCGGGCCGGCCGGCCGCCGCATTTCCAGGTCAACCGGCTGGCGGACGGCTGGCTGGTAATCATGGGGAATCATTATCATGACACCTGGCAGGGAACGGTCTCACTGACTATGCCCGGTAAGCCGACTGTCACCGAATTATTCACCGGAACCGCAGTTAATTCCCGCTCGGAAGACCGAGTGACCGCATTTGATGCCGAGATTCCGCCGTTCGCGTTTCGGGCATGGCACTGCGTCGTAAGAAAATAGCGCTGTTCGGAATGGCTTCCTCGCTAGCACAGGGACTGTCCCGAGCCCGCGGGAGCAGCGCCCGTTTCTCAAATGTAACGCTCGGTGTTAAGACCACGGGACTGTCCCCCCGCGTTGACAGGCTTACCTATCGCACGCAGGGGGACAGTCCCTGGGCAATCTACATCATCACCCGCAGGTGCGGATAATCGATGTGATAGAGCGGGCGCGGCTTGTTGGCCACCTCCGGGAGGGGGCGGGTACCTTCCTGCCATTCCGGTCGCATCGCCACGCCTTTGCCGGGCACCAGGTAGGGCGGATTGTCGTAGCACGCCTTGCCGTCTTCCGCCACGAAGAAGAGCATGCGACGGTTGGGGCCTTCCAGCACTTCACAGTGGCTGACGCCGGTCCACTCCTCGCCGCCGCGCGGCACCATCGGGTGGCGGAACTCACCGGCGACACAGACGCGGTCGGGATACGGCGCGGCGTGGTCGGTGGTGATGGCGGCCATGTCCCACAGGCTGGCGCCCTTGCGGTTCGCCTCCGCGGTCAGCTCCAGCAGACGGGCATATCGTTTGTCCGCCCCGCGCCAGTAATACCAATCCGGCGCCTCGTCAATGGTCCACCCGCGCAGCTCGACGGATTTGCGGTCGCGCTCCTCTTTGAAGGCCCGCATCCCCGGCTCCATGTAGGACAGCGCCGTCACCGCCGACGCGCCGCCGATCATCTTGCGCACGCCCAGCCGGCAGTTGGCCTTTTCCAGCGCGACGGAATCCAGGTTTTTGTCCACCAGAATACTGTTGCCCGGCCCCCAGAAGTCGCGGTAGCGGTCGAGGAACTCCACCGCGTCGTCCACATGCTCGGTGCACTCCTCCGGCAGCAATGCCCACGGGTCGAGGGGAAAGATCTCGTCCGGCTCCTCGTCGAGGAAAACGTTGCAGGTCACGCCCTTCGTCCACATCTTGCGCACGCCATCCGCCGCCTCGCGCGGCGGCTCCATCAGCGTCAGCGCCCACGGGGTAAGGGTGATATCCCAGTTACGCCCGTAGAGCGGACCGCCTTCGGTGCTGTTGGGAATGAAGACGGCGGTGCAGCCCTCATTGACTTTGGTCGGCAAGCCCGGCAGATAGCGGCTGTTGACGCGGCGGGAGTAGTAGAAATACCAGGTGTAGGTGTAAGCCATCAGCAGCTCATTGCCGCCGCAGCCCTTCAGAAAACCGCGCCGCTCCTCGCGCGTCAGGTCGGCCAGGCCCTTCGTCTCCGGAAATTTATACGGGTCCGGCGGATTGGCCAGGCGCTCGCGGTCCAGCCGGAGGATCTCCGCGGCGACATCCGTCTCCGCCAGCGCGGGGAACTGCGCCTTGATACCGTCGAGCGACTCCGGGATCAACTGCAGGTAATTGTAGGTGATCGCATTTTCGGCCTTTTCGCGCCCGAGGGCGTAGGCGTCGGCCAGCGCATCGGTGGTGATGTCCATGGTTGGTATTGTACACGGGAAGGGGGAAAGTGAGTAGTAAGTGGTGAGTAGTAAGTAGTGATAAGTGTCCGGTCCGGTGGTGAGCAGGCCCTTATCACTACTCACTACTCACTAACAACGCGGCGGATGCTCCACTACCGCTTCCGGCGCCTGGCAGCAGAAGCGTTTCCAGGGGGTCCAGTTGCGCGTGTAGGAGCGGTTGTGGGTGATATCCTCGAAATAGCTCTGCAGGGTCACGGTGACATCGTAGGGGTCGGTGTCCGGACCGCAGTGCCGGCAGATATCCCGCGGGAAGGGGGCGTGGTCGGTG